>Ga0207118_1053_pt1 | contig 21939 bp, 10 predicted proteins | sample Alteio_BWMinHeat_42_FD_153507 | JGI IMG/M metagenome (GOLD analysis project Ga0207118, IMG submission 153507) | Enriched cells from forest soil in Barre Woods Harvard Forest LTER site, Petersham, Massachusetts, United States -... | ecosystem: Environmental > Terrestrial > Soil > Temperate forest >...
CCAATGCGTTTCGATTCACCGCATCTGCAGGCAAACTTTGTTGCGCCAATAGACCACTGGAGATACCAACCAACATCATCAGTTTCATGCTTCTCATGCTTTTCACCTTCTTCATCTACATCATCTTTTCTTTTTTAGTTTGATTTTACTACTACCTCATACGTGAAACACTCTTTTTATTAATCACCCAAAAATCAATTGTTATTATTCGCACGGAACTTTACAATCAAATATCGCTGCTATCTGATCAACATCACTGTTATTGCAATCAACGTTAGAAAAGTCACGCGCATTTCGTGGCGACGTCACCGGCGCAGAATTTACACCACTATAATTACCACCAGTATTATTGCACGCATAGTTTGCATAATATTGGTTCGTACCAGCACCGTCAAAAAATCCAAAGTCAGTATTGTTTATGGCTGTACAGTTCCTCATCAACACGGTTGATGTTTGATCTACCACAAAACCAGCAAAATTTGATTTTGCATAACAATCATATAAGCAAATATTCATACTACGTTCAAAGATAAGAAATCCAGCAGCTGGCAAATAGTGACCATGATTATGGCTTGCAAAACAATCACGAAGCACTACATTAGAAGACACTGCAAATCCAAAACCAACACCATTTGAATTTGCAATACAATTGACAAACTCAGAACTGAAAAGACCAATATTATATCCCAATCCACCCGCTGCTACGCCAGCTACTTTATTATCATTAAATAAACATGATTGCGCAAGGAGATCTGTTACGTTAGCTAAATCCAAACCAACAAAATTGCTATAACTCACCACATTACTCAGAAGAACATCATCAACATTTTCTAAAAAAATACCAATTTCACAATTTGTGCATGAAATGTCTTCTATTCGTAATGCATTCACAAACTCTGCGACAATTCCCACTAAACTACCAACCAAAGAGCCATTTTTTATGTTTATATCATAGAGAGGATTAGTAGTACTTGTTCCGACCATATCAATACCAACCCCACCACTATCATGAATCGTATGACCATTCAAATCAAGAATGATGCTGTTTGCAGCAATAATAATGGTGCCGTGAACATCTTCTGCCAAGCAATATCTACCCGAACTAAATAAAGTTTGAGTTGGCAAATTGCGAACTATCTTTACCGAACAGTCATCTGCAGTCTCAGCAAGTTCATCAACAGCAGAGCTCAGTGCAAAAAGTTGCTCGTCAATTTCAATCACTATCGCTTCAATCAAAGAACAAGAGCAAACTTCTTTAACATCCACGCTGATATCTTCAACGATACTTTCAATTGCATTAATTTGGTCGACAGCAGAGTTACTGCAATCAACGTTATGCACACCACGGGTATTATCTGGTGAAGTTACTGAAGCAAAAAGAATGTTATTGTAGTTATGACTCAAATTAGGTAAAGCTATCGGTCCGCCATTATTGCATGCATAATTTGCATAATATTGGTTCGTGTTATCATTATCGTCGGTAAAGCCATAATTACCATTGTATGTAGCGGTACAATTGCGCGCTAATAATCCCGAGCTACACACAACGCTAAAACCTTTATCGGTATTATTTTGTGAAAAGCAGTTGTACAAGCAAACATCGGGGCTATTTTCAATTTTAAAGCCACTATGAATAGGGCCATCAGAAGAATCGCCATTATCAGATGCATAGCAATCGCGAAATACTACATCATGCGAACCAGCAAGATAAAATCCCCTGCCAGCGTTGCTTGATGAGCTGCAATTACGCACAACAACACTGGATACATTACTGAGATTAAAGCCATGATCGCTACAATCACTCACCATACAATTATCAAATTCAGCAACATCAAGAACACCAGCATGCCATAATATGGCTGATCCAAGTCCAGAGAAAGAACAATCTCTGACAATCATATTATGCGAGTCATTGTAGCTTATACCATTATCAGAGCCAAAAAAAGTAGAATTGGTAATCGTTGTCGCAGAATCGTCATCAGTAGCTATATCAAAATGATTGTTATGACAAGCAGCATTGTTGATCACTGTACCGACCGCATCTTCTACAAAAATTCCAAAATTTAAGTTTGTCAAAGCAACATCTTCTATGCGCACGTCAGCTGTGTCTTTAAGAGAAATTCCCGTAGTGTTAAGCACATAGTCATTTACACCTACTACGGTTCCATTTTTTATAGTTATATCATTAATAGGATTAGTCGTAGATGTCCCGACCAGATCGACACCAACAGCACCAGTACAAGTTAAAATAATAGAATGAGAATTCAAATCAAGGGTTATACCGGAGCCCTCAATAGTGATTCCCGTAGCACTACAAGTCACGGTCAAATCTTCTGCCAAGCAATATCTACCAGATTCAGTCAATAGGTATGGCACACCACTTTGATACAAAAGAGTTACCGGACATGTTTCGAGCTCCAATGCATCAACAATAGACAGCACCTCTTCCACGATACTCTCTATTTCCTCTACCTCTTCTTTAAGCTCTCCCAAACACTCTTCCGGGTCTGGCTCAGACCATTTTCGAAAATCAGCCAAATTATCAAATTCTATTTCGACATACGCATTACGATTAGCATCTGCCTGCGCTGCACTTTTCCCCGCTTGCGCAGCAAACAGTCCACTCGCAATACCAAACAAGAGTATTAATTTCATTAATTTCACACTTTTCATCATCTACATATCCTTTTTTTTGATTTGTTTTTAGTTACAACTATAGATGCCCAGCATCAGCAGGTAAGACAGCCAAGTATCGCCGCTATTTGATCAACAGCAGAATTTGAACAATCAACGTTAGAAAAGTCACGCGCATTTGCTGGCGATGTCACCGGCGCCATGATTATACCAGAATAATTCCCACCAGCATTGTTGCACGCATAGTTTGCATAGTATTGATTAGGGACAGCATAGAAATAATAATTAAGCCCATTATCAAAAAACCCATGAGAACCATTATTTATCGCCGTACAATTACGCACCAATACGGTTGCATCAAAAACATCAAAACCATTACCACCATTTGATGCCGCATAACAATTATACAAGCAAACATCATTACTTATACTAATAAAAAAACCAGTCCCATTATTATTATTTGCAGAGCAGTCACGTAACACCACATTTGTCATTTCCGCAAGCACAATAAAACCACTGAGACCAGAAAAATTGACTGAGCAATTAACAAATTCAGAATTACTCAGTCTCCCATCAACAACCTCTATTCCCAAAAAATTCTCATTAAATAAACATGACTGCGCAAGCAAATTATTTACTTCCGACAAATATAAGCCTCGACCACCATTTTTACTGCTTATAACATTATTCATCACAACGCCATCAACATTCAACAAAGCAACCCCAACTTGACAATTTGTGCATGAAACATCTTCCAATTGCAACCCATTCACATACTGCGCATAAAGACCACTCCGATCAGTAATCGCGTCAGCAACAGAACCATTTTGTACGGTGACATCATATATTGGACTATCGCCTGATATTCCCATTATACGAATCCCATCAAACGTCAAAGAACCATACACCGTGTGCCCATTTAGATCGAGAATTATGCTATTACCGGTGATCATAAGCGATCCCGTATTAGTACCTGTACTATTAATATCTTCTGCCAAACAATATCGACCCGGGTTTGATAATATTTGTCCTGCTGGGTTATCAAACACCAATGTTACCGAACAATCATCAGATTTCTCAGCGACAGCTATTGCATCAACAGCAGAGCTCAGCGCAAAAAGTTGCTCGTCAATCTCAGTCACTATTTCTGTAATCAAAGAACACGAGCAGACCGCATTAACAAGATCGCTCATATTTTCAACAATACTCTCAACTTCCGCAAGCTGGTCAAGATCACTGTCCATGCAATCAACATTATGCACACCCCGCATATTATTCGGTGATGTGACTAAACCAGACGCGATTATCGTCGCATCATAATTTATTGTATTGTTGCATGCATAGTTTGCATAATATTGATTTGCAAGCGTATTATCTCTAAAACCATACACACCATTATTGGTAGCAGTACAGTTACGCGCAAGCACAACAGAAGAATCATAAGCATGAAACCCATCATTTTGATTGTTTTGAGCAAAACAGTTGTACAAAGAAATGTTAATACTATCATACATATGAAAGCCATGCGCATACTCAACGCCACAATCCTGCCCGCCATTATCAGACGCGACACAATCGCGAAACAGCACATCAAATGACGATCCACTAACCTCGAACCCATGACCACAATTGCCCGATGCAGTACAATCACGCACTACAAGTCCATTCGCGCCAATAAAACTAAAACCAGTACCGAAACAGCTGAGCGCAGTGCACCGAGAAAATTCAGCAGCATACAACCCAAATTCGCAATCTCCCGATACTACACCCGCATTCAGCGAAGCAAACGAGCAATCTCTGACAATCATGTTTGACGATTCACAGTACGTAAGACCGTAACAAGAATCAAGAAAATTAGAATTAGTTATCGTTGTCGCTGAATCTTGCTCACACTGTACCTCAAAGGTACCACGCCGCAAAGAAACATTATTGATAACCGTGCCCACTGCACCCGCTATATAAATCCCCGTATCTAAATTGTTTACTGCAAGATCTTCTATACGAACATTATTTACTTGATTGCCATCTGCTCCGAGCCAAATGCCCGTGGAACCAAAACCATGATTATCTAAAAGTGTGCCATTTTTAATGACAATATCACTATTGGGCAACTCATTACTCCCGCCATACACTGCAATACCCGTCACGTTATCAGCATTGACAAAAATGGTATGACTATTCAAATCAAGCGTGATACCAGAACCGTTAATAGTCACTGCAGCGGCATCGGCTATAAGATCTTCCGCCAAACAATATCTGCCCGATGCAGTCAACGTATAAGGCACCCCACTTTGATACAATAATGTCACCGGACATGTTTCTAAATCAATCGCTTCAATAATAGAAACAATATCATCAAGAATATTTTCTACCTCGCATACATCATCTTTAATTTCACACAAACAATTTGCTGGAACAACAAATTTGAACGCCGGAAAAGATCCCCCAATCATGGTGAAAAACATTAAACACAATAATATAATATTTTGTAACATTATCCTCATCCTTTTCTTAAAAACTAGTTTTGATTACCACTTCACGCTCAACATATCAAAAAGAGTGCTCATGTACAAACCGTACACAAACACTCTTTTTTACTAATCCCAAAAGTTAATTATTTAGACTAAAAAATTAGCCGCCACACATCTGACAATCAAATATCGCCGTTATCTGATCAACATCAGGACTGTTACAACTCACGTTAGAAAAATCACGCGCATTTGCTGGCGATGTCACCGGCGCCATAGTTACACCAGAATAATTCCCACCAGTATTATTGCACGCATAGTTTGCATAGTATTGATTACCAGTACCCGCATCACTAAATCCGTGATTAGTATTGCTTATGGCTGTACAATTACGCATTAATACGGTGCTGTCACTACTTACACTAAAACCATTACCGCTATTTGATTTTGCATAACAATCATATAAGCAAATATTCATACTTGCGCCTGTAATAATAAATCCATCAACACTCTGATTATGACTTGCAAAACAATCACGAAGCACTACATTAGAAGACCCAGAAAATGCAAAACCAGCCTCACCATTTGAATTTGCAATACAATTGACAAATTCAGAGTTAAAAAGACCAATAGATTCAAATCCACCCACTACGCCAGTTACTTCGTTATCATTAAATAAACATGATTGCGCAAGGAGATCTGCTACGTTATTTAAAATCAAACCAAAAGCATTCTTATAACTCACCACATTATTCAGAAGCACATCATCAACATTGAATAAAAAAATACCAAATTCACAATTTGTGCATGAAATGTCTTCTAATCGTAATGCATTCACAAACTCTGCGCCAATTCCCGCTTCATGACCAACCAAAGAGCCATTTTTTATAGTTATATCATAAATAGTACTTGTTCCCATCAAGTCGATACCAAACTCACTGACGCCATAAATCGTATGACCATTGAGATCAAGAATGATGCTGCTTGCAGCAATAGTAATGGTGCCGGTGATATCCTTGGCCAAGCAATATCTGCCAGATTTTGTTATTGTTGTTGGCACGGTTATTATCTTTACCGAACAGTCATCAGATGTCTCAGCAAGCTCATCAACAGCAGAGCTCAGCGCAAAAAGTTGCTCGTCAATGTCAGTCACTATCGCTTCAATCAAAGAGCACGAACAAACTGCATCAACAACCACGCTGATATTTTCAACGATACTTTCAATTGCATCAATTTGGTCGACAGCAGAGTTGCTGCAATCAACGTTATGCACACCACGCGTATTGTCTGGTGAAGTTACTGAAGCAAAAAGAATGTTATTGTAGTTGGCGCTGTCATTAGGGTCTACTACTGGCCCACCATTACCACATGCATAGTTTGCATAATATTGGTTTGTGTTATCAGCATCATCCGTGAAGCCATAATCGCCATTGTCTGTAGCAGTACAGTTACGCATAAGAACAGTAGAAGAGACTACATTAAACCCATTATTTCTATTATCTTGGGCAAAGCAATTGTAAAGACAGACATCAGTACAGATTTCGATATCAAATCCATTTCCATGAGGGCCGCTATACCTATAGCAATCGTCAGGGCCATTGTTAGATGCTATGCAATCACGGAATACAACATCCACTGAATCTGTAAGATTAAAACCAATACCACAATTTTCAGTCGCAGTACAATCAGTAAACACAACTGATGAGGCATTTGCTATAGAAAAAGCATCATCATCAATGCCAGCAGCAATGCAACGAGTAAATTCAGCAACATCAAGAGGATCACACTCACCAACACCGGTAATTGCAGAACCACAAAGTCCAGAAAAAGAGCAATCTCTGACAATCATATTATGTGAACCGCAATAACTTATACCGGGACCAGATTCAACAAACATAGAATTGGTGATAGTCGTTGCAGAATCGTCTATGCAATATATATTAAAATTATCAAATTGGAATGCTGCATTCGTTATCACCGTGCCAACAGCACCTTCCACATAAACACCATAATGAAGATTGGTAAACGCAACATTTTCTATGCGAACATTGACTACATTGAAACAACAAGATTCTTCAACAAATGATTGACATATGCCTTCAGCATAAGAAACACACTCTAAACAGCTTGCACCAAAATTAACATCCTGTTCAGTATCACTATCGCATCCATTAAGCCAAATACCAGTCACCTGGTCAGCATTAAAACAACAAAACTGTTCATTATATTCAACACATGATTCAACATACTCGGTGCACGAGTCGTCATAATAATCAACACATGATTCAACATGTTCGGTGCAACTAAAACAGCTCCTATTAAAGGCGCTCGTGATCGTTCCATTTTTTATGACAATATCACTCACTGCAGCATCGCCACGCACCTCAACACCAACACCATCACCACTGCAGATCTCAGAAAGATTCACAAAAATAGTGTGCCCGTTCAAATCAAGTGTTACGCCAGAACCTTCAATAATAAGACCCACCGAGCAGGTTATCGTTAAATCTTCTGCTAAACAATATCGACCAGATGCAGTAATCACGAATGGCACATTAAAAACTATATCACTTTGATGAATTAACGTGACCGGACATGTTTCAAGCTCCAATGCATCAACAATAGACAGCACCTCTTCCACGATACTCTCTATTTCCTCTACCTCTTCTTTAAGCTCTCCCAAGCACTCTTCTGGGTCTGGCTCAGACCACTTGCGAAAATCAGCCAAATTATCAAACTCTATTTCGACATACGCATTGCGATTAATAGCATCTGCGAGAAGCTTGCGTTGCGCGGCAGATTGCGCTGCTGACTGTACTGCAGACTGCGCCTGTAACCCGCCCGCAATACCAAGCAAGATCATCAATTTTATTAATTTCGTACTTTTCATCATCATCATCCTCATTTTATTTCACTTTTGATTTCAGTACTGCATACCCATCTACTAAAAAGCATGTCCGACGGCACGTCCACCGGAGTTTTAACGAAGGTGGAAGTTTTAACGAAGGTGGAAGTGTTTGCATATATAATAGGGCTCCGTTCACCCTGAGTTTATCGACATGTCCGTCGTAGCCTTAGCGAAGTCGGAAGGGTCTATACTCCATCTACTAAAAAGAGTGTTTGCATATATCATACACAAACACTCTTTTTATCAATTCCTAGAAGTTAATTATTTATGGTGCCAATGGGCAAACACAACTTTGTATCGCTGATATCTGATCAGGATCATTGTTTGCACAGTCAACGTTATGAACACCACGCGCATTAGCTGGAGATGTTACCGGTGCAGAGCATACATTATTATAGTTCGCACTAAAATTAGGAGCGAAGCTTCCTCCATTATTATTGCACGCAAAGTTTGCATAATATTGATTACCATCACCACAGCCATCATCGTTAAATCCATAACCACCATTATTTATAGCAGTACAATTACGAACAAGCACATGGGTACTCGTACTTATGGCAAACCCAGAACCCGCATGATTACCGATACTACCATTAGATTCTGCATAGCAATTGTACAAGCAAACATTTGTACTAACATTAAACGAGAAGCCATTACCCATGTTTGTCAGATTATTACTTGCAAAACAGTCACGAAGCAATAAATTAGTACCAGTTAAAGAAAAACCACTGCCGTTTACTGTGTCATTTGCAATACAATTCACAAATTCAGAATTACTTACCGAATCGCCGCTAACACCAGCAGCAGTAGCGCCCTGTCCATTATGATTAAACAAACATGATTGAGCAAGAAGACCATCTACAGTATCTAACTCTAAACCAGACCTATTATGTTTATAACTTATAACGTTATTCATAAGAATGTTATGTGCGTTATTTAGAGAAATACCTACATTACAATTTGTGCATGATACATCTTCTATACGCAGAGCACTTACCGTATCAGCATAAATTCCATTTCCATTTTGAGCTTCATCGCTATCTACAGAACCATTGTGTATAGTTATGTCATGAGCTGGACCACTAGTTAGGCCATCTACATAAATAGCAGTACCATCACCTACAGGAGCAAACACCGTATGACCATTCAGATCCAACGTGATACTGTTTCCCCCTTCGAAAGTAATTGCGCTCGAGCCAGCCACGAGACTGTGAATATCATTGCTCAGGCAATATCTACCTGGTGCGCTAAATGTTTGTGGTGCATCAGTATTGCTGATCAACGTCACTGAGCAATCATCAGTTTCGAAGTCCGCTATGAACTCAACAACAGAAGTAATAACTTCGAGTTGATCTTGAAGTCCTTCAAACAAGCTTTCCATCTCTGTGCATTGGCAAACCCCATCAACAACGGAGCTGATGTTTTCAACAATAGATTCAATCGCTGCAACTTGGTCAACAGCAGTGTTGAGGCAATCAACGTTATGTACACCGCGTTGGTTGTTTGGCGATGTTGTTGATGCCTGTGAAGCGAGCACTTCAGGATTGTAGTTTGTGTCATTACCGCATGCATAGTTTGCATAGTAGTTATTATCAGTGTTATTGTCTTTAAATCCAAACTCTTCGTTGTTTGTAGCGGTACAATTACGGAAAACTAAGTTGTTGCCACTGTCATCGTTAAATGCATGGAAACCATTCGTGCCATTATTTTGAGAAAAGCAGTTGTAGAAAGAAATATCTGAACTGTTATACGCATTAAAACCGCTACGACCTTCGCATTCTCGACCATTTTCAGATGCATAGCAATCACGGAATACTATGTCAGATGAACAAATAACATGGAATCCATTGCAATTGTTTTCAGATGCATGACAATTACGTACAACAACACTTGATGCATTGCGGAAAATAAAGCCATCGTCCTCAGTTTCGCTAACCATACAATTATCAAATTCAGCAACATCCAGCAGAACACCATCATAGCACTCAGCTCCGCAATCACCATTTGCTATCGCAGTACCAAGCCAAGAGAAAGAACAATCTCTGACAATCATATTATGAGAATTACAATAGGCTAAACCTAAATCAGATTCAAAGAAAGTAGAATTGGTAATAGTTGTCGCAGAATCGTCCTGACAATATATGTCAGCAAAGTTGAAGTGGAAAGCGGCATTGTGAATAACGGTACCAACTGCACAGTTTACATAAATACCCGTACATAGATTTGTACATGCAACATCTTCTATGCGAACATTAGTAACGCCACCATCCTCACAACCGTCCAACCAAATACCAGTGGTATTACAATTATCATAATACTGAGTTGTGATTGTTCCATTTTTTATTACGATATCATTTGCAAGAGCATCACTCACTACAAAAATACCAGCATTGAATTCAGAGTCACAGTCATCAGTATTTACAAAAATAGTATGACCGTTCAAATCAAGAGTTATACCAGCGCCATCAATAACGATAGCAACAGAACATGTCGCAACAAGATCTTCTGCCAAACAGTATCTACCAGAATCCGTCAAAACATTACCACCGGGAATATTATATAAAAGAGTTACCGGGCAAGTTTCAAGGTCAATTGCATCAACAACAGAAAGTACATCTTCGAGAATTCTTTCTACTTCACACACTTCATCTTTAATTTCACACAAACAGTTTGCGGGGACGCAAAACTTTAACGCATTAGGAGCTCCTTCAACCATCATTGACAAATCTGGTTCCAGGACAACTGTTTTTGGAAACGTTTTTGCAGACAGTCCTGCGACCGTTGCAAGCAACATACTTAAACAGAGTAATTTCACAATATTCTTCATCATCATTCCTTTTAGGTTATGGTTATTAATTCCACTCTACTCTCTCACTTAATTCTGTACGATATATCGTGCTATAGACTTAAGCCATGAAACAAGACTTAAATTTGCATTATCAATGTCCTCCACGGTTGAAAAAGTTTTAAGGTCTACAGAACTGTCATTTACTTGTCCCAGCACCGATTGCGTTTCCTGCTGTGCTGCATTACCTGCCTGCGTTGCTTTCGTTTGCCAGTTTTCCACACAATTTTGCGTTTTTACCGCAGTCATCAGTAAGCTGCCCAGCGCGCTGTTAAGAAGCGCTTGCGTTTCTGATGATGCTGCTCGCACTGATGCATCCGTTTGTGCTTGCATATTTTGTAATGCATCATGTGTTGCAGATTGCGCAGCGTCTACTGTTTGCCCCACATACGCATAGATATTAGTTGCAAGCTGTTGTCCATTAGCATTCGCGCTTGCATTGTTTTGTTCAAGTGCCGCGTTCACGAGATTAAGCGTATTGACTTGTAAATTTTCTAAAGAATTATTGATAAAGAGATTCGTTTCAAATGCAGCTGCAGCTACCGCTTCGTCAACATGAGCACAAATGTCAGCAGCAAGCTCTTGTTGCACCAGACGCAAGCGTATATCATTTTGTTCATTCAGATTTTGCATTAATTGCACCAGATTTGATTCAATCAACTCTAAATTCTGTTGCGTTTTGATCACCGCCATGAACAAACTTCCCAACGATGCATTGAGTAAGATATTCATTTTGCCTTCAGCGCGTTGTATAACTTCTTCAAGACAGAGCGCTAGATCAATCGTCATTTGTTGCGCAACAACACTCATGCTTGCATTGTTTTGTTCAACCACAGTAAACATTGCGTTGTTAACCAAATTTACCATGTTTTCTTGGAGATTTTGTAGACCATTATTGATCGCTGCGAACGAGCTGTTAATTGATGCAAGAGAATCGTACATGAGCGCTTGCAGTAATGCTTGTGTTGCGTCATTTGCTGCATTCACTGCTGCACCATTTTGTGCAATCGAACTATTGACTGCACTATTGACCAAATTGATCAGATTTGCCTGCACATTTTCTAAAGAACCATTAATCAACACAAGAGAGTCAAAAATGAGTGTCTCTATTAATGCCTGTGTTTCAGAGCCAACAGCACTTACTGCCGCACCATTTTGCGCAACTGCACTAGTAATACTATTCGCTGCATCATTAATGACGTTTGCTGTATTAAATTGCAGATTTTCGAGAGCATAATTAAGCGCTGCGAAAGATTCGTTAATTGCGAGTTGCGTTGCATAACCAGCAGCATTTGCCGATAAACCATTTTGCTCGAGAACGCTATTGAGCGCTGCAAAAGAGTTATTGATTGATGCAAGAGAGTCATTAATTAAAAGTTGCGTTGCATATCCCGCTGCATTCACAGCCGCGCTATTTTGCTCAACTGCACCGCTAAGCACTGCAAAAGAATTGTTACATGATGCACTATTCTGTTCACTTGCGCTATTTATTGCATTTACTGTATTAAGCTGCATGCTTTCAAGAGAACTGTTAATTAATGCAAGCGCATTGTTAATTGATGTCAGAGAATCATTGAGTGCTGATTGCGTTGCATAGCCAACGGCACTGACCGATGCACTATTTTGCTCAATTGCACCATTTACTGCACTGATCGTATTAAAATGCATACTTTCAAGAGAGCTATTAATCGAAGCAAGTGAATTATTGATCGATACAAGAGAATTGTTGATCAAATCCTGCGTTGCATATTCAGCCGCGCTGATCGATGCGCCATTTTGTGCAATGGCATTATCAACCATATTGACTATATTATCTTGCAAGCTTTCCAACGATTTATTGACTGCCGCAAGCGAAATGCACACCATTGATTTCGTGTCCGCTCCTGCATCGAGTGCCTCCTGCATCCGTGCATTAATTGCTTGAATATATGCATAATTTTGTTGCGCAATTGCCAGAATCCCCGGGATACCGCCGCCAAATGAAGAAACTGGCGCGGGATCAGTTTGCATTGCAACCAAACTCAATGCACAGGGTAACGTGATTGCCATGAACAAAGCTTTTTTCATAGTCCGCCTCATGCTCCTCTTTTTCATTCACCATCCTCCTTATAGTTTACTCACCTGACTATAGATTAATTTTAACCATTGGATAATACTCAGCTGATTTTCCATGCTAATTTGTTCGCAATTACTTAACTGAGAAATCAAAGAGCAACAATCAACTGCATCGCCCAGCTTCCCAATCTTGCTGTCGATATCATTAGCGGTTGATTCTATTTCGCTCTCTGCTTCTTCTACACATCTACATACTGCGCCAATCTTACAAATAATATCTAGCTGATTACATAAAATCTGATTCGTTTTATGGCAAAGCATCTCTTCAATTTCATCACCAACCGAACTTACACAGGCACACAGTTGTTCATCAAAAAGACTTACCGTACTTTCGATAATATCCAACTTACTTTCAATAGAAGCATCTAAAGTGATATCAATACTGCTTACGCATGAACAAAGTTGGTCAGCCAACGTGGTCACTTTATTGTCTATGTCGATTACGATATTTTCTATTGATGTTAAACCTTCTTCGATCTCTTCTTCCGATTCTTCGACACATTTACATATTTTGCCAATCGCGCAAATAATATCTAATTGATTACACTCAATTTCATTCGACACTTCACAAATCAACTTTTCAACATCTTCAATCAATGAACTGACAAATGATTCTATATTTGTCTCAGCCGTACTCACGCAGGAACAAACCTGACCAGCTAAAAGATCAACCGTACTTTCAATAGCATCTAATTGAGTATCAAGATTACTTACACAAGAACAAAGTTCACCAGCAAGTAAACTCACTTTGCTGTCAATATCGTTGAGTAAACATTGTGTGTCCGCATTGTTGATCAGAACAGCAACACTGAGACAGTCTAAACAATTTTCTATCTGATCTAATGCGCTTAAGACTGGCGCATTGACACGAATATCAATAGCACTCACGCATGAACATATGCTACCAAGCAATGAATCAACGACACTTTCGATATTGTCTAGCTGACTCAAAATAGGTGCTTCTAATTTACTCTCAATGCTACTCACGCATGAGCATACGCCACCCAAAAGACCCTCAACAATACTTTCAATATTGTCGACCGTCGTCTCGATATTATCGACTTTACTCAAAATCGTTTCTTCTAACTCACCAATCTCAACTAACGTAGGCATCACACAGCCACAAATTTGTGCATGAATACAACGGACTCGTTGCTTTAAATCACACAGCTGACAGAAAAGCGTGAATTGATTACACTCAATGCAATCCACCGAGGCATCTAATTTACTTTCTATTTCTTCTACTATACTCAAAATCGCTTCATCAAGTTCATCATCTTCGCAACATGGCTCAAGATTACAGGGAGTGAACAGATCAAATCCAGGAGAGCCCGGCTGCGGGGCATCAGGACGAGGTGCTTTGTTATTCTCCCGCATTGCTTTTGATGAAGTAGAATCAGTATACAATTTTGCATCGAGACCGATCATCGCTGTTACGGTCATCAGATACAGGACTATTTTGACCGACCAAAGTTTTCTCATACCGCTATCCTTTTTTATAATGTGCTCATTCTCTTTTTCCTAGAAATATATACTACAGCCAATATGCCATTCTGCTTCTTGCATCGCATTCTTACCGGCAATAATGTAAGATGCACCACCGTACAACTCAAAATAATTGAAACGATGGAACACACTGCCACGCAACTTATGTGTTTGCGTATTGGTGTTAACTTCCAACAATTTCGCATCTAATGGTTGATTGATGTTTCCACAAAAATCGGTTGCTGTTGTTGCACACAAACTGACTTTATCATCTCGTTTTGCATACAACTCATACCCAAACGTAAATCCTAAATCACTATTTCTTGGATGAAATACGGTACCATCAACATGTCCCGTGAAATATCCCCAGGAAACTTTCGCATCCACAATTGGACCAATATTAATCACCGTTGCTCCAACAAACGGCGCCGCCTTCTTTTCTTTTGCTCTAAATACATGAGAATATGCAGCACCAAGTTGCAAGCCAAAACAATCACACGGCTTCCAACCACCTTCCAGATCAAAACCAAACTCAACGTGACCATTATTACCGGTCGGCTGAAATAATAATTTTCGCGGATCATGATTCTTTTTGCCGGTCGGCACACCTAATCGCAACAGCAGATCAGCGAACCCATGATCAGCATGGAAACCACCATACACCGATAAATCTAAATCACCCGCACCAACAACCCGCTCTGATTTACAGAAACTCACACAATTATTAGCAAAGAAATCTATCGCCGAATCGAGCCCCTCAAGATTCAGTTCCGTTATCGCCTGGTCAATCACATTCTGCACCAAGATTGTAGTATTATAACTTAGTCCATTACCTTGTCCTGAGCTCGCCACCAAAAACAATGTCTGCTGTGCAGCCCTACTCAACTCAATCGGTGTATAATTGGTCTTTATATTCAAAAAATAATAATCATTATTCACGCCAGACCCATCAGCTGGCAAGGGGCCCCCATTGATATCATTGGAAAGAACATATGTGTTGTTATTTGGTTCATTTACTGGTGGCACAGGTGGCGTGAACGTTATTTCACCATCATCTTTTTTCAAAACCGCCATAGCTGCTTGGAATTTATCTTGGACACCAATTTGTATACCGGAAATTGCAAGACCACCGGGACTCGTATATGTTACCAAAGGAGTACCATCTTGCGCTTGCAAACTATTTAATAAATCAAATCGATAACCATTGGCCAATATCATACTATTTTGGTTACCGGGAATTACATTTTGAAATGCATAGACGACCGTATCACCAGCTTCTTGTTCAATTTGCTCCGTGCCACATGCATTAGTTTGCCGCATATCAATTGCTTTAATCGGTAATTGTGCACGCACACCAAGTCGCCATGCGCCACGCTCACGTTCCCAATCGGTATATGCATGACCACCGATTACACATCCCGCTTCTTCATATTCAAAACGCGGGCATAATTTTGACAAGAATAAAAAGGGATTACATGGCTGCGTGAGCATGCCACAGGCAAAAGCTTCTTCACCTAAAAAGCATGCTTTGCCAAAAAAAAGCGCTGCTAATGGTGATTTCTCAGTTGTTACTTTATTATACACTTGTGGGCCATTTGTATTCGTACAGCCTGCAGCTGTTGCACATTCTGATGGGCATGCAAACACTGGCGTCGCGCATTGATCACGAAACGTTTTGCTTGCTACACGTTCATAAAAACCCGAGATGGTTTCTATTTCCCATGCATAATCACCCGTAGGATCAAGTGGATAGTGCAAATACAATGGATCGTAATAGCTTGGAGAGCGTATAAAGCTGGTTGCAATCAGCACGCCTCCTGTTTGTATGCAACATAAAATAAGAACTTTTTTTAACTGCTTTCTCATTACTGCCTCTCTTTTTTTATCGAGTACTACCAATATATGCCAATACTGCAACTACCGGTCTTGGTTGCGCCCCTGTAGTCGTACACATTAATGAACATGGGTCTTCTGATGGGCAAATGGTTGGTGGCGTTCCGCTGATCAATATCGGCACTGCGCCAGCATCAATCGCATGTTTTTGTTTCGTCGTCCAATCCGCCTCTCCACTGATTACAACCACATAATCTCGACCAATCAAACAATTATCTATATAACCAACTCTAATATTATTATGCAAATCACTTTCTGCCGTATCACCATCACCAACCACGCTCGCAATAGGAGTGCCATCTGTAGCAAATAACGTTGGTATTTCTGGCGTACGCAGATATTCAAACAGATCTGCTCCGGTACCACCAGGGAACTCAGGACCGGCCTGGAATATTGGCGATGAAGCCAACAAACTCACTGTTAATCTGTCCCACATCACGCCATCATAGCAACGTACAATTGGATATATTGCACCAGAGCCAGGAGCAATAAGCGCCATATTACCACCACCTAAAATAGTTGTTGCAGAAATATCAATGGTATTAAGTGGTTCGTTTGGATTGTATGGATCAACAACAATTGGCGTTGTAACCAGTGTATACTGAGTTGTTGGATCATCTGCAAATGCGAGTAATGACGCACGTGGGTCATCACCACTGAAAATTCGTTCATGTTTAAAGGTACCGTTTGGTATATTCAAATTGATTGCAACGACATTAAACAACGTATCAACGAGCCAGCCATTTGGCGCTGCAGCCGTTTTATCGGCGATACCAACACCGAATCCTAAGAATCCTTGGGTGCCGTTAACAAATGCAGCATTTTCGCCTTCAAGATCAAGGGTAAATGATACACAAGCATCCTTTTGCGTTACCTCACCACAAATGAACTTATGTGGCGCTGTGTTACCAATCTGGAATGCACCACCAGTTTGCATGCACCGATCGCCAATAATAAACTGTGCATTATCAAACAACTGCAACGTAATATTGGTGCAAACCACGCTACAATTATCAACATTAGCCCCAGACGTTTCAACACCAAGATAGGCGTTGTCAGGCACGCTAAACTGTGAACAACCCGCTAATGCGATAGTTCCATTACCCATTAACTTTACGCGTACTTCGTCGGTGTTCGTTACACTCACCCGCTGAGAGGAACATGATGGATCTGACGGGATTGTTGTTAGCAAAGCAGGATTAAGTACCGGATCAAGAATAATCGACGCATTGTCGGTAAGTAATAATGTTCCGCCCATTGGTTGAGGAGCAGTACATGCCTGCACTGCCGTTAATCCAGCGAAAATAATCTTAGCGCCAGGTTCAAGCACCAGCTGTACATCACCGGCAAGTTGTACCGTGTCGCCGGCAACAAATTGACTCAGATCAAGGGTACCAGTTGCTTTCACGCGAAGTGTTCTTGGACCATTTGATTTTATCGTTAATGTGTTACCATCAAAATCAGGACCTTTTAAGAATTGACACAAATTGTCTATCGTTACATCTTCGTTCAAGAAAACAGTGCCGTCGCCATTGGCGATAATTGAAACGCCGTTTAAGCCAAGTAATACTGAAGCATATGATGAGTCGAAATTACGATGATTTGAACCCAGACCAACCGCGCCATCATGCTGCAACACCAGAACACTCGTTGCCGTTTCAAGTGGATAACCGCACGATATATAGGCAAATTCTCTGACCAAGCCACCATCAACCATGATATGCGCTGGATCGCCCAGACGAGAACCTTTGATATTCAACTGATCAACCGTTCCCAACACAGTCGGTAACGCATTAATATTTGCACAGGTAACTGGCGGGCACATGCATGGATTAAACAATCCGATGCCAAATGGACAGAAAATCTTATAATCTTTTGTTGTTGCTAACCAATCAAGCGTATATTCAGAAAAATGCTCGTCTTTGTCTACAATTGGCACTTCGAATAATTGAGACTCAGCCTGACTGGTACAGACAGAATCACGAACTAAAATCTGGAGCGCTGGATCACCTAAATTAAGCTTCCATTCAGTAATCGCCAAACCAGAATCCCAAACTACTTGTCTTGTTGGCAAATTCACCATACCATTACCACTCTTGGTAACCATGGTACCAAAACTTGCGCGATATTGTGGGCAAATAGTTAACGTACCGCCACAGTCCACAAATATACCACCCGTTCCGGTCACGCCACTTTCTTGTGGACAGCAGGTAATACCCCCACGGGTGTCAAATGCAAAGAAGTTTCCACAAATTTGTAATGTTGGATTAGACGTGAACTCAAGTGGTGTGCAGTTCGGCACTTGATTACCAATTGAGATGTTACTTGAATTACCAAGATAAATGGTATGAATAGAAGCTTGAATAGGAGCCAACATTTGGCGTTGGTTTCCACATGCATTACTCGATGCCATACAATCGAGCGCACTTTGTCCACCGCCAACGCATTCAAACGCTGCCAGCGTAGCACATGGTTTATTCGTATCAACTTGCAAGCTCAACACCTGCACTGCGTCAATTTCTGTACAGGTTGTAGTTTGCATCACGTCAAGTTGTGCATTTTTTATTGATCACCGTGCAATGATCACACGCAGTCGATCCAATAAAGGTCCCCAAAATCATATTGCGGCCAAAGCCTTGATCACATTGAATACCATTTTGATAGAAAATAAAGCGACTAATATTATTTGGACAATCAGAATAATAATTATAGTAATAGTCAGGAAGATAATAACTATATTTCTGCGCAGTATTAGGTGCTGCAAGATCAAGTCCCGTAAATGCGATATCTGTTTGCACGAGCAACGTGCTATTAATAAATGAGAGTGTCGGCGTCGGCAAGTTTCTGCAAGCAAGATTATCGCCACCAACATAGGTTGGCTCAGATTTCAGATCATTGTTATGAAACACACGATGATTTTCATCAGTATGATCAAGGGTAACATTAAATAAGTTCATGCTGTTATTGACCAAGAACGCTGCACGATTATATCGGTAAAAATCACCATCAATCTCTTGCGCATATGATCTATTTGGATAACAGCCCTCCCTCGGGCAACAATCAAATAAGCCACCGCTATTTTCGTTAACTTCCAGAGAGAAGATCTCAATTTTACTATTGTTATCGACTCCCTGAAGTGCACCTGAATCTTGCACATCAGCACCAAATACATTTAATGGCCCCTCTACCGAGAGTACGTAACTACCAGCACCATGCGTTCTGTTGTCAAAGTCGATCGTAAATTGATGCGAAGGAGCATAATAAGGAGAAGGACTTAATGGGTTTTCGATATTCCCAAATCTATCAACACCTGATCTGAAAAAGAGTCCTGATTGATTGCCCAAAATAATCGTTGCTGGCACTGTATCTGGAGCGTTCGATCCATCGATAATTAATGCAGCAGGGTTACGCTCTTTGATTTGATCATGCAAAGGTTTCAGAACAGAGAACACTGAATCTGGACAGATCATTTTGCCCAACTCGACATAATCTAAGTAAGTGCCATCAGCAATATCTAGCACGCCATTTGCGCCAATTACAAATCCGTATCGTATACCATCAAATGATCCAACAAAATTTTGATCAGTACGGGTATTTAAATTACACCATGGATCAACAAGAAGATTCGTTAATGTTTTGTTTTCGTTTAACACGAGCAAATAACCGCCACACCGAGTATCTGAACATGCAGGAACACTCGTTACTTGCGCACGCGCATCTAAAAATACCGGTGTTGCTAAATCGAAATCTGAAAGAGAGAGGCTCGAAACAGGTCTTGGGCAATGAGCACCGCACGGATCGCCACTGACATTTACATCTACTGCGCAGCCAGCTACCACAAAAGCACCCGTATCTTTGATATCTAAAATCATACGACCAGTGCCTGCATTGTTTGGATTAAATTGAATCACCCCGCAACCATTGTCCGTCAACTGCTTCCGTGGCTCAGCGCTTTCCCATGCTGCATAACTGAGCAATGAGTTTGCACCAATTGTTATGGTCACATCAGTATCAGAATCACAATTAGATGCGGATATCGCAGGAACAAGACGCGAACGCTCGAAAGTCAATGTGGGAACGTGTGCACAAAAATCAGTTGGACAATCCATGATCAAAAATGCTTTGGTACCGCCACCTCTTGAACCATTTTGAGTAAAGGATAAATTAGCGCCATCTTCAAATGCAAAGATTATATTACCGTGCCCTCTAAACACTAAAAGCAGGTCGCTACCACCTGACCCTGGAGAACCTTGAAACACTGTATCACTGGTCACTACAATCAAAATGGTTTGTTCCTGCGCTGCTTCAAACAATAATGTTGACCCGCCAGCCGCTCCAGTGACAGTAGCGCCAAGCCATACAGCGATAGTGCCAGTACTACTATTACATGCTTGAATATGTGTCGAACCAGCTGGCAATGTTACTGAGCCACTGATCGTTAAATTTGAATCAGTAATACTGGTGGGAGTACAAGAGTTATTCCAGGTGGTGCCACAAGGAGGTAGTTTAGTTTGATCGTCTCCCTGTGCAACAGGAAGTTGGGAAAGATTTTCTTGGGGATGTGCCAATTGTGGTGAGTGCTTTTTTTCAAACTTGGCATACAGATTATTTTCTGCACATAAGATAGACAATACCGCGATACAGATTCGCACTGATCTTTTTATATTCCTCATCGCTCTCATCCTTTTTTTTTATTGCTTCTAAACTCTTTGACAGATCTCTTTTTTATTCAATCTTCAGAAATATTACTAACCCCTTTACCGACCAATGTCAAGCGAAATTTAAAATTTAATGTGACATAATAAAAATCCAGAGATTTTGTAACACCTTTTCTGAAATCACATTTCTAAAAAATTCGATTCGCGGTGCATCAGATTCAGATATACAAAATATTTTTTCTGATTTCACATCAACTCCTTTAATTGGTGGACAAAATCCATACAACAAACTGTTGGTGCGAATGATATCAGGACGATACAAGAAATTCAACAGTTGATATACAAGATCTGTTTTTTTTGTTTTGGCAGGGATAACAAATGATTCCATTCCGACAATCATTTTTCCTTGGGGAACAATAAAATCGATATTGTCATAACTGCGCATAATTTTCCAAACATCTGAACTGATACCGAGCGCAACGGGACAACTTCCAGAGGCAAGAACTTCTTCAACTCGAGCATCGGTGTACAACTCGACAAACTTTTTCTGCTCAACGAGCAGATTTTTTATCTGAACCAAATGCGCTGGCTCTTTGCATGCATCAATCGAGCCATACAAATAATATGCGGCAAGCATAAGTGCCTGACGAGGATCGTCGGTCATGCAGATCGGATAGGTGATCTTCTGTTTATCAAAAATTAATCCCCAGTCGGCATGCACCGTATCATCAATAAACTTGTTTTTAAAATAGGCTTTATTTATCCCCAAACCAAAGACTCCAATATAATAAGGGACTGAATATTGATTACCTGGGTCAAAATAATGGTTCAATAAATAGGGTTGCACATCAGAGATAAAATTGAGCTTGTTGGTTTCCAGTTTTTGCACAATCTGTTCCTGGATCAACATCTCTATCAAAAAATCACTGGCAG
>Ga0207118_1066_pt1 | contig 21648 bp, 18 predicted proteins | sample Alteio_BWMinHeat_42_FD_153507 | JGI IMG/M metagenome (GOLD analysis project Ga0207118, IMG submission 153507) | Enriched cells from forest soil in Barre Woods Harvard Forest LTER site, Petersham, Massachusetts, United States -... | ecosystem: Environmental > Terrestrial > Soil > Temperate forest >...
CCGGCTTAAGTAATATGCAAGCGGAATAAATAATACAATAACTGCAATAAGGCGGAGGTTTCTGATCAATTTTGATGAAGTAAAGCCATGTATCTTTATTTGAAAAATTGAAATGATCGCCAAAAGATAGGCAAGCATTTCAAATGCCCGCGCTAAATAATGAAATAATACAAACCCTATAATGTTTTTGTCAAATAATTCTGCCCATGAATTGAACTTCAGGTTAATCCAGCCACTTCCTTCCTTTGTCTCAAGCGTAGCCGTACTTAACCTGCCCGATTTATTATTCAATTCCAATAAGGCTTCTTTTTTCACAGCGGGATATTTTAACCCAACCCCGCAAGTAATTTCCGGAGAGTTTTGATAAATCCCGGGAAATATTACACTCAAATAAAAGGCATGATAAAGTGAAGTGAAAAAGAACATGATGGTAATACCCAACAAAACTTTCTGCAGTCCTGAAAATTTATTTAATAGTTTCATAGGTTAATTGTTTAAATGGTTAGATCGTCTAATGTTTTCATCATTTCAATTTGTTAATTCATGTACAAATGAAAATAAAATATTATTATAAAACAAATTATTTTCATTGTTTATCAATAATTTTTTATCCAATATCATAGAATTTTGTAATCTTTCAATTTTGTGATTTTTAAATTAATCCTGCCACTCTGTCACTAAAATCCCTTATATTTGCCACCCAATTTTTTACGAAGAGATGAGAGGAGTAACCGCGAAAGAAGCACCCGAAAATGCCACCCGTAATTTATATATAGAAACTTACGGTTGTGCCATGAACCTTGCCGACAGCGAGGTGGTTGCTTCCATTATGGCTGATAAAGGTTTTAAAACGACCAAGGAGATCAGCCAGGCGGATGTGGTTTTTGTAAATACCTGTTCCATCCGTGATAATGCCGAAGCCCACGTCTGGGGGCGGTTGCGCGAGATCAAACACCAGAAAAAAAACAATCCCGGCATGATCGTAGGCGTTTTAGGCTGTATGGCGGAACGTTTGAAAACTCAGTTTTTAGAGAAAGAACAGATCATTGACATCGTCGTTGGCCCTGATGCCTACAGGGATATTCCCCAACTGATCGCACAGGTGGATGACGGACAAAAAGGAGTGAATGTGCTTTTATCACGTGAAGAAACCTATGCGGAGATCACCCCGGTTCGTTTGAGCAGCAATGGAGTTACAGCATTCATCAGCATCATGCGCGGTTGTGATAATATGTGCAGCTTTTGCGTGGTGCCATTTACCCGCGGACGGGAACGGAGCAGACCTGCGGATTCCATCGTGCGGGAAGCGCAGGAATTATATAAAAACGGATATAAGGAAGTTACGCTTTTAGGTCAGAATGTTGACTCATATAAAGAAACGGATGAACAGGGAAATGTCCTTTGTACTTTTGCCGGATTATTGGAAAAAGTCTCTCATATCGCCCCAGACCTGCGGATCCGTTTCTCTTCCTCACACCCCAAAGATATTACCGATGAAGTGCTTTATACCATGAAAAAGTACGATAATATCTGCAACTATATTCACTATCCTATGCAATCGGGCAACTCTCGCATATTGAATTTAATGAACCGCACTTATGACAGGGAATGGTTCATTCAGCGATTGGATAAGATCCGTGAAGTGATCCCGGGATGTGGTATTTCAACAGATGTGATCGCGGGTTTTTGCACTGAAACTGAAGAAGAGCATGAAGATACATTGAGCATGTTTGAATACGGACAATTTGAATTCGCCTATATGTATCAATACAGTGAAAGGCCGGGAACCCTTGCTGCGCGAAGATATGAAGATGATATTCCTGCTGAAGTAAAGAACAGGAGATTGAATGAGATCATCCAATTGCAAAACAAAATAAGCCTGGAGAAAAACAAAAAAGAGCTCGGCAAGGTTCATAAGGTTTTGATAGAAGGTTTTTCGAAAAAATCCGAAAATGACCTGATGGGAAGAAGCGATACGAATAAGGTGGTGATCTTTCCCAAAGAGCATTTTCAAAAAGGGCAATATGTAAATGTATTAATAGAACGAAGTACTACAACCAGCCTGATCGGGAAAGTTGTGGCCTAAATAAGAAATAGTAGAAATGAATATACAGGATATAAAACAAAGATTTGAAATTATAGGTAGCTCACCTTTGCTGCATTATGCGTTGGAGACAGCCGTAAAGGTTGCTCCGACCGATATTTCGGTTCTGATCAATGGTGAAAGTGGTGTGGGTAAGGAAGCTTTTTCAAAGATCATCCATGCCTTAAGCAATCGCAAACACGGGCCTTTCATCGCCGTTAATTGCGGCGCTATTCCGGAAGGTACTATTGATTCTGAACTATTCGGACATGAAAAAGGTTCATTCACCGGGGCCATTGATACACGCAAAGGTTATTTTGAAACGGTAAACGGAGGCACTATTTTTTTGGATGAGGTCGGAGAATTGCCTTTGGAAACACAGGCAAGATTGCTGCGGGTATTGGAAAGCGGCGAGTTCATTAAAGTCGGTTCTTCGAAAACACAAAAAACGGATGTACGCATCATTGCTGCCACAAACAGGGACCTGCTCGATTATTCTTCCTCAGGCAAGTTCCGTGAAGATCTGTATTACAGGCTCTCGACAGTGCCTATTAAAGTTCCACCCCTGCGTGAACGCAAAGAAGATATTTATTTATTGTTCAGAAAATTCAGTGCTGATTTTGCAGAAAAATATAAGTCAAAACCTGTGGTCATGGAGCCTGAAGCAGTGCAGGTATTGACCAATTACCGCTGGCCTGGAAATATCCGCCAGTTAAAAAATATTGCGGAACAATTATCTGTGTTGGATGAAGATAAAAATGTAAATGCGTATGAACTGATGCAGGTGCTTCCGTCTGAAAGAACAAACCTGCCGGCTCTTTTAGGAAATGCTGCTGGCGATAATAAATTAAGTGAAAGGGATATTTTTTATAAAGTGCTGCTTGACCTGAGAAAAGACTTGAATGACCTGAAGGGAGTGGTGTTTAGCATGATGCAAAACAATGGTGTTGCAACTGCAAATGATTTTAATACACCGCAGCAGGAGCAGGTCAGTCATGTATTTAATGATAACGTTTTTGCCAGGCCCAATCCTATGCAATCACAGGGCATGCCGGTGCCACAGCAAAATATGTCCTCCAATATTATTGATATACCGGTAACCGAACCCGAGTCTTTGTCACTGGAACAAAAGGAAGTGGAGATGATCAAAAAAGCATTGAAGAAATACAATGGCAAACGCAAAAAAGCTGCGGCCGAACTTGGTATTTCGGAGCGCACCCTTTACCGCAAGATCAAACAATATGACCTGGAACAATAGGCTCCAATTTACCGTTCATTGCGAATGCAGTGAAGCAATCCCCATCCCATTCAGCAGATTGCTTCACTCCACTACGTTGTGTTCGCAATGAATGATACGACCAATCTTTTCAATTTCTTAAGCAATTCCCGAAAAATGTTTTTATTTGGGAAACATTTCAACACTATCAATGTTTAAGAGTAGTAGGGAAAAAATCATTCCGAGTTTTGTCAAACTTCTCCATTAAAGATATAGAGGCCCTAACCGGCATTAAATGCCATACGCTGAGGGTGTGGGAGCAACGTTACGGCATCATCAAACCTAAACGCACGGATACCAATATCCGTTATTTTGATGATGAGGACCTGAAATTTCTTTTAAATGTCAGTGTACTCAATTGCCATAATTATAAGATTTCTGAAATAGCGAAAATGAGCCGCGAGGATATGAATGAAGCGGTATTGCGGCTATCTTCTCAACACAACGAATTTTCAGGACATATCAAATCCTTGTTGTGCGCCATGCTGCATTTTGATGAATACGATTTTCATCAAAAGCTCACCACAAATATTATTCAACACGGCCTTGAGCAAACCATGATCAGGATCGTGTTTCCCCTGCTGAATGAAATTGGAATACTCTGGCAGGTTGGCTCCATACAATCAGCTCACGAGCATTTTGTAACAAACATCATCAAACAAAAACTCTATGTAGCCATTGACGGACAAATAGGTCGCCATATTGAAGGGAGAAAGAAATTTTTACTCTTCTTACCGGAAACGGAACAACATGGTCTTGGATTACTTTTCGCCAATTATATCATCCGTTCGCGGGGACATGAAGTTATTTACCTGGGCCAGGAAGTTCCTTTGCAGGATATGAAGCAGGCATTTGTCACCAAGGAATGTCCTGATTATATTTTCACCACTTTTACTTCCACACATTTGCAGGATAAATTACAGGAGGTAGTGAATTTTCTAACAGAGAGCTGGCCCAATACGCAAATACTGCTTTCCGGTTTCCAGATCTTAGTGGCTGATATTATCATTCCTAAAAACGTGCATGTACTCAAACGTATGGATGAATTTATTGAAATCGCTAACAATTTAACTGCGGTTGCAAAAGAAGTTTAGTTAAACTTATTTCAGCTTATTATTTTGTTGATGACGTTCGGTATCCCGTTTTGTTTTTTTTTCAAAATTCCTTTGTAAAGCTTCCGCCAGATCAACACCACACTGATTGGCAAGACACATCAATACCCAAAGCACATCTGCCATTTCATCGGCAAGGTCAATTTTTTTATCACTCTCTTTAAAAGATTGTTCCCCGTATTTTCTCGCCATGATCCGCGCTACTTCACCTACTTCTTCCATCAAAATAGCGGTATTGGTCAGTTCATTAAAATAACGGATCCCTGTTGTTTTTATCCATTGATCCACATTAAGCTGCGCTTCATGGATAGTCATATTGTTCATAATTTTTATTTTATTGCAAATAAAACAATTATTCATGACTACAAACGCGCATCAACGTCCACAACTTTATTCACTGGTCGTGGTATTTTTCTTCTGGGGATTTGTGGCTGCATCAAACGGGATCTTTATTCCTTTTTGCAAAGCGCATTTTTCTTTGAGCCAGTTTCAATCACAGCTTATAGATTTTACTTTTTACGGAGGTTATTTCATCGGCTCCATTTTGTTATTCATCTTGTCAAGAATTTTTAAAACGGATCTTTTGAATAAGATCGGATATAAAAAAGGGATCATTTATGGTTTGCTTATTTCTGTTGTAGGGGCTTTGTCAATTATTCCATCGGTAAATGAAGGCAGTTTTCAACTGATATTATGTTCCTTTTTTATTGTTGCTTTGGGTTTTTCATTACAACAAACAGCTTCCAATCCTTATGTGGTTGCGCTGGGTAGTTCAGATACCGGTGCTCATCGTTTAAATCTTGCCGGCGGCGTCAATTCATTCGGAACAACCATCGGCCCTATTATCGTCAGTTATGTTTTATTCGGCTCGCTTCAAAATGCCAATGCAGCCAATACTTCTATTGGTTCTATCAAAGAATTGTACCTGATCATGGCAGGAATTTTTGCGGCTATGGCTCTGTTCTTTACGTTCTCAAAATTACCGAATGTAAAGAATGATGAAATTGTTGAAACAGGTTTCGGTGCCCTAAAATATCCCCAGCTTGTTTTGGGTATGGTTGCTATTTTCATGTATGTGGGTGTTGAGGTAACCATACAGAGCAATATGGGCGCCCTGCTTAAACTGCCTGACTTTGGCGGATACGATGAAGCACACATTTCACAATTCATTTCATTGTATTGGGGAAGTCTGATGATAGGCAGGTGGACAGGCGCTATCAGCGTTTTCCGTTTAAATAAAACGGCCAAAATGTTTGCGTTTATCCTGGTGCCATACTTTGCTTTTATGATCATATTATTCGTGAATTATCTGCATGGAAATGACCTGAATGAATTATTTGTTTATGCTTTTTGTGTGGCCCTGCTCATTATTGCCAATTTTATAGGTAAAGAAAAACAGGCGCGTACTTTAATGGTATTTGCTTTATTTGGCTTGGCCGCCATGCTTGTAGGTTTGATGAGCACAGGAAAGATCGCCTTATATTCCTTCATTAGCGGAGGACTGTTTTGCTCGGTGATGTGGCCATGTATCTTTTCCCTGGCCATTTCCGGGCTTGGTAAACATACTTCGCAAGGTTCCGCATTTTTAATTATGATGATACTTGGAGGTGCCATTATTCCACCTCTCCAGGGTAAGTTGGCAGACAGTTCATTAGGTATTCACGCTTCTTATATCATTACCCTGTTCTGTTTTGCTTACCTGGCATTTTTTGCACTAAGAGCCAGGTCAATATTAAAACAACAGGGTATTGATGAGGATAAGGTGAGTGCCACCGCACATTAGACGCTTATTTTGTCATCCTGAACGCAGCGAAGGATCTGCATTCCTTCTTCAATATAAAATCAATTGTTCTTCAATCGTCAATCAAAGATGGTTTTTTCCAGGCTTACGCTCGCATTACCTTCCCCAAATTTTCCCCCAGGCTTATATTTGGTGATCTTAACCTTTATAGACAATATATTTACATGATCAGCAGATATCCTGTCCAAAATTGATTTTGCAACCTCTTCCAAAAGATCCCTGGGTTTTTGCATTTCATCCCTGATGATCCCGTAAATTTTTTCATAATCGATCACTTCTTCCAGTTTTTTAAATTGCTTTTCTTCAGGAACATCCTTTATCAACCATACATTCACGCAGAAGGTCCCCCCTTTTTCTCTTTCTTCGGGATAGATGCCATGATGGGCAAAAAATTCCAGGTTTTCCAATGCGGTTTCAATCTTCATCGTTTATACATTTTTATTGAGCACAAAAAAGCTAAATTCGCGGCATTAATAAAAGCCATAAGTTTTCTTTAGATCCGAACTTATTTCGGGCTAAGGAATACCCAGGCAAACTGATCTTACTATGACAACAAAGACACAGGAATTTTTCCGCAGTAACAAGCCTGACTTGTACAATCATCCCGATTATTATTTAATGGATGAATTATTAAGCGAAGAACATAAGCTCATCCGTTCCAGCGTGCGTGATTGGGTGAAAAAAGAATTATCCCCCATTATAGAAGATGTGGCACAAAAAGCAGTGTTCCCCATGCATATTATCAAAGGATTGGCAGAAGCAGGAGCTTTCGGACCTCAATTACCCGCCGAATATGGATGTGGCGGTCTTGATTATATTTCCTATGGCATCATTATGCAGGAACTGGAGCGTTGTGATTCAGGCGTGCGTTCCACCGCTTCGGTGCAAGGTTCCCTGGTGATGTACCCCATCTTTAAATTCGGAAGTGAAGAACAAAAAAGGAAATATTTACCCAAATTAGCCAAAGGGGAATTGATGGGTTGCTTTGGATTAACAGAACCTGATCATGGTTCAAATCCTGCTGGCATGACCACCAATTTTAAAGATGCGGGCGATGGGAAACATGTTATTTTAAACGGTGCAAAAATGTGGATCTCCAATTCTCCTTTTGCAGATATCGCCGTCGTATGGGCGAAAAATGAGGAAGGAAAAATAAAAGGTATCGTTGTGGAAAGAGGTATGGAAGGTTTCAGCACACCGGAAACACATAATAAATGGAGCCTTCGTGCATCTGCTACAGGAGAGCTTGTTTTCAATGATGTAACAGTTCCTAAAGAAAATATTTTCCCGGGCGTGGAGGGATTAAAAGGCCCTCTTACCTGCCTGAACTCTGCCCGCTATGGCATTAGCTGGGGTGCCATAGGCGCGGCGATGGATTGTTATGATACAGCATTGCGTTATGCCAAAGAACGCCACCAGTTCGGAAGACCGATTGCTGGTTTCCAGTTGCAGCAAAAAAAATTAGCCGAGATGATCACGGAAATTACCAAGGCACAATTACTGACCTGGCGCCTGGGAGTGTTGATGAATGAGGGTCGCGCCACACCCGGACAAATTTCTATGGCCAAACGCAATAATGTGGACCTTGCATTGAATGTAGCCCGCAACGCCAGGCAAATGCTGGGAGGCATGGGCATCACCGGCGAGTATCCGATCATGCGCCACATGATGAATCTCGAATCTGTGGTGACCTATGAAGGCACACATGATATTCATTTGCTGATCACAGGTATGGATATTACAGGGGAGAATGCCTTTGTGTAGGATTGAAAGCTAAAAAGGAGGAGAGTCATTCAGAAGGAATCTTCTTTGAAGTGCTTGCAATGATCGAAGTCCTATTAGTGTTTTGCCATTGCAAGTGTCTACGCCTGCAAGAGATTTCTGATGATATTATTGATGTCGGCGAGGACGCCAACATTTATATAAATAAATCAATAGCATTGATACTTCAAAAAAGAGTACCTTTAGTTTTATAAAGCCCAAGTGAAGTCCAGCCATCACTTTAAAAAACGGGGCAGAGCCGAAAAGCCATAGGAGTAGGGAAAAAATAAACAAAATCAAAATGATAAAATTTTTAATCAAAGCATCTTACACTTCAGATGGTGCAAAAGGAGTATTAAAAACCGGCGGTGGTACAAACAGAAAACAAGCTACTGAAAAAATGCTCAGTGACCTGGGAGGCAAATTGGAAGCATTTTATTATGTTAGTAACTGTGATGCTTACGTCATATGTGAACTTCCGGACATGGCATCCGCAGCAGCTATTGCTTTAACTATAAAAGCCACCGGATTGGGGTCTATTTCTACTACCGTTCTGCTTGATCCCGAGGAGGTAGATAAAGCGACCAAGCTATCTATCAATTATCGCAGTCCTGGAAATTAAACGTTTTATTCTTTCGCCTTACCATTAGCCCCATGCTCACCATTTACCATAACCCACGTTGCAGTAAAAGCCGTGATTCCATTTGTATTTTAGAAGAAAGAAAAGCGGAATATAAATTGGTGGAATATTTGGTAAAACCCCCAACAGAAAAACAATTAATAAGTCTTATTAAAAAATTAGGGATCACGGCCTTTGAGCTCATGCGCAAGAATGAAGATATCTTTCTTGAAAAATATGCAGGCAAAAAAATGAGCGAAGCAGCCTGTATCAAAGCCATGCTTAAATATCCCATATTGATTGAAAGGCCTATCATTGTTAAAGGAAATAAAGCCATTATCGGCAGGCCGCCTGAAAGGGTACTTAAATTTTTATAATATTTTTTCCTTTAGCTCATGCTTAAATTACTTGGAAGATTAAACTTGGGATAATGTCACCCTGAGCCTGTCGAAGGGTATCTCCTTAAAATTATGGTTCGACAAGCTCACCATGACATATCTTTGCGAGGAATGTCACCTTACAACTGCATCATCATACTCGGCCCGACAGCAAGTGGTAAAACAAAACTCGCTGCAGAACTTGCCTATAAGCTTGAAGCAGAAATCATCAATGCGGATTCAAGACAGGTGTATAAAGAACTGAATATCGGCAGTGGGAAAGACCTGTCGGAATATTTAATAAACGGGAAACAAATTCCCTACCATTTAATTGATATCACTAATCTCAATACTCATTTTCATCTATACAATTATGTCACTCATTTTATTGAAGTCTTCAATAAATTAATTTCAGAAAAAAAAATTCCTCTTATATGTGGAGGCACAGGTTTGTACCTGGATACCATTTTAAAAAAACATCAATATGTTTCTGTTCCCGTAAATGAAATACAAAGAGCTGAATTACAAAAGTTAGATATGGAAGACCTGCTTAAATATTTTCATCAATCAAAAACAGACTATCATGAACATGCAGATATCTCAACAAAAAAACGACTGATACGCGCCATAGAAATTGCAGCATATCTTTCTGAAAATAATTTAACAGCAACAAATTTTCCCGAATTAAATCCCCTGATCATTGGCATTGATATTTCTCGTGAAGAAAGAAGGAAAAAGATCGGTGAACGCTTGAAGACAAGATTAAAAGAAGGTCTGATCGACGAAGTGAAAACCCTACTAAATTCAGGCATTCCCGCTGAACGATTGATGTTTTTAGGACTGGAATATAATTATGTGACGCAATATATTACAGCCAAAATAAGCTATGATCAAATGTACCTGCAATTAGAAACTGCTATTCATCAGTTTGCCAAAAGGCAAATGACCTGGTTCAGAAAAATGGAAAGGGAGGGATTTAAAATTAACTGGGTGAAAAATATAGATGACGCATTGCGTCTATTGTAGAGACGTATAATTATACGTCTCTACAAATTTTCGTAAACCACCGCCACACCTTGTCCGACGCCAATGCACATGGTGGCCACCCCGTATTTTACATTTCGTTTTTGCATTTCATGGATCAATGTAGTTGATATGCGTGCGCCGCTACATCCAAGAGGGTGGCCCAACGCGATGGCGCCACCGTTTACGTTCACGATGCCCGGGTCCACACCGAGGTCATGCATACAGGCGATGCTTTGTGAAGCAAATGCCTCATTCAATTCCATCAGGCCAATATCATTTATTTTCAGTCCCGCTCGCTTCAGTGCCTTCTGTGTGGCAGGGACGGGACCTACTCCCATCACCGCCGGATCAACACCGGCAACTCCCCTGCTAACAATTCTTGCTAAAGGTTTTACATTATATTTTTTAACCGCTTCAGATGATACCAATAACAATGCGGCTGCACCATCATTAATCCCTGAGGCATTTCCTGCCGTAACCGTTCCATCCTTTTTAAAAGCGGGTCTCAATTTCGCCAGGTCTTCCATACTGGTTTTGCGGGGGTGTTCATCCTTGTCAAAACTAACGGCATCACCTTTTTTTTGCGGGATCGTCACCGGTATCATTTCATTACCAAATTTATTTTCCGCGTGTGCTGCCTGGTATTTTTCCTGGGAGGCGAACGCAAAAGCATCCTGTTTTGCGCGACTTATTTTCCAACGTTCGGCAACATTTTCAGCTGTTTCACCCATCACGTAGGGATAATATAATTCCGCTAATTTCTTATTCGTAAAACGCCAGCCTATCGTGGTATCATAAATTTCAGGGTTCCGGTTAAATGCTGTTTCAGCCTTCGCCATCACAAAGGGGGCTCGGGTCATGCTTTCGCTTCCGCCTGCAATGTAAATATCACCATCTCCGCATTCAATGGCCCTGCTTGCATCCACAATACTTTGCAGGCCTGAGGCACATAAACGGTTTACCGTATTTCCACCCACGCTTACCGGTAAACCTGCCAGCAATGACGCCATGCGCGCTACATTGCGATTGTCTTCCCCAGCCTGGTTGGCTGCACCAAAAATGACATCCTCGATCTCATTGACATCAATACCGGGATTTCGTTCGATCAAAGCTTTGATGACCAAAGCAGCCAGGTCATCCGGACGAACCATGCTTAAAGCACCGCCAAACCTGGCAATCGGGGTACGAAGTGCATCTATTACAAATACTTCTTTCATATTTTTATGTTACCTTATAAAATGTCATCCGATAGCTATCGGATCTGAGCTTGTCGAATACTTATCAAAGAGTTTTATTAATCAATTTAATAGTCAGGTCTTCGAAATTCACGATGAAATATACCAGTGGCAAATCTAATGCTAATTTCATTATTCCAATCCGGATAAGATGTTATAAATTGCCAAAAATTATTTTACCATGATACAGCGAATCCAGACCGTTTACCTTGTTACCATTATTATCCTTACCTGCGTAATGTGCAAAGGAAGTCTGATCTCTATACAAAGCCCAAATGCAAGTGGAAGCATGGATATATATAATTTGAATATTTTTTATTTCAATGCTGTCGAAAATGGCTCGACCACGCATAACGATATCCAATTCGGACTTATAGCCATTGCCGCTTTGCAGATCCTTTTAACCGCCGTCATTATTTTTTCCTTTAAAGACAGGCCGAGACAAATGAAACTTGTGCGGTTTAATTTTTTAGTGATGTTTATGTTGGTGGCCGGAATATTTTCAAAGGCTGTAATGGATATCCCGACTTTCAGTTTCAGTAAAATGTTTCCTTACTCCATTTTTGGATTCACGATGATGGTTATGATAATTTACCTTAACTGGCGCGTATTGATGTTGATCAAACGCGATGATGAGATGGTGAAAAGTGCGGATAGGATAAGGTGATGAGATAATGTGCCGATGTGAAGATGGGCTGATGCAAGAAGAGGATGATTTAATGAAGATCTGATGATTATTTTATTCACGCGTCGCTTACTGTATTTCCTTCTTAAGCCGATAGCTATCGGCTCAAAAATCAATTGTTCTTCAATCGTCAATCAAAAACACTTTACGGTGACAAGCTAACATTGACATTCCCCTTATGGCTGCCTTTAACGTATAACATTTAACAAATAACTTATAACGTCTATATCTTATCCATCTCTTCCGCGAGTTTCCTGTCTTTGTCCGTAACAATATTTCCTGCACTATGCGTGGATAAGCTTACCCGCACCGTATTGTAAACATTTGTCCATTCAGGGTGATGGTCCATTCCATCAATAATGTATGATGCTTTGATCATCCATGCCATGGCATCTCTGAAAGTTTTAAACGTAAAGGTCTTTTGCAGTTTGTTTTCTTTTTCTGTCCAGTTGTTCATGATGTAAATAAATTAGTGATCTCAAAGGTATAATAAAAAAGGCTGCAAAATTTGCAGCCTTTCCTGTTTTGTTTTCAAAAAATTATTGAACCATTAAACGTTTGGCTACTGTTGAACCATTGGCAAATTTGACTTGTATAAAATACATCCCCGGATTGAGAGATGATACATTTATACTGTGTTCAAAAGTATTTAAATTATTTTCTGATTGCATCACTTTTCCGGTAATATCCAAAACACTGATATCACTGATACTGATCTTAGTTTTGTCCATCTTCACAGTAACATTTGTTTTTGAAGGATTGGGATAAACGGAAAGATAGTCTGAAGCATTTTCCACTTCATTGATACCTGAACCAGCCACCAGGTTAAATTGTGCGGCTATGCGTGGGCAAAGAAATCCTTGTATGGTATCTATATATGCTTTTGCCTTTGCAGCAGACATAGTTGGATTTGTTAACAGGGCCAAAGAATCAGCCACATGCCCACTTGCAGGAATGGGAATGCCCAAATAAGATATATTGACAATCGCCTGAACAGTTGCCCTGTCCCACCATTCCCATGGGGCGGATTCAGCAGGAAAAGAACTGATGAAAGGATATACATTGTTCACCCCTCCGGATACCGCCATGGCATGGGTACTGTAAACATCTGTATAGGTTTTTGCGTTGAGCTTTGCATTCACGCCAACACGGTTCGCTCGCGGAATGATATCTCCTGCACCTGAAGCGGTTGGAATAACGGTTATGCCTGTAGTTGGCACAACCACATTGCCTGTATGGAATGGAGCAAATGGGTCCGTTGGGCATTGCATGCTCACGATAGGAATACTTGCAGCGTCAAGCCATAAGGAATCGCCCATGGCGCCACCATAATTGAAGGCCATGTGCACATTGGCAGCAACAGCAGGATCACCTCCTTTATGGAAAAATGGATTTCCACCCAGTCCCATCCAGTCGCCTAAAGTATCAACGCTAACCATAGGGGTAAAATCCCCTCTTTGGAATTTAGGTTCTGTAATTTTTGATTTGCTGTTAACCGTTGCCACACCCAAGGCGATATATCCGCCGGTACCTTGTCCTCCAACAATTATTTTTGAGGTATCAATTTTGTAAACCGAGGCATTTACCCGCATAAAGCGCACACAGGCACGCATATCTTGTATACCGCGGTAAGCAGCCTGTATCAGTTGCACAGGAGCATCAGTTGCCGAAGCTCCAGGATTCCAGCCGGAACGGTAATTCATCGCCACAGCTACATAACCTTTAAGGGCAAAACGCATGCACATTTCTACAATACTGCTGTCATTTTTTGAACCTGTAGGTTGCCTGTTCAATACAGGAGGTAAAAAGCTCCCCGTAGAAGCCAGGATAATGACAGGCCTTGCCATAGCAGTATCTCCCGCAGGTTGGTAGATATCACAATTCAGTGGAAAATCAACGATAGGCTGCAGACCTGTAATTTGTCCATAGAGAAGGTTGACCGCCCTGTTGGTATCATAAAATAGCGTGGTCTTGGTATAAGAAGTGAACGTTGCACTCACATACCTTTGGGCATTGACATTGTTGGTCAGCGCCAGTACGAATGTCATGCAGAATAGTTGTAATAAATTCCTTTTCATTTTCTTTTTTGTTTAATAGTTAAGTGCCAAATACGTATTTTTTTAAATAAAGAAAAAATTTACTTCCACTTATCCAGTTCAAACAAGAGTGAAATATAAGCTAAGCGACCAACACTTGGTCCGCCGTAAACCTGGTAAACGCGGTTATCCAGCAAATTGCTGGCTCCTATCTTAAGCGTGCAATAAAGAGCGGGAAAGGTTTTGCTGACCTGGGCATCCAGCATTCCATAAGCAGGAACTGGTCCTGTAAATTGCGGAGACCCTTGGTATATAAAACCCTCCTGCCATTTCCAGTTGATGCCATAGGCCCAGTGTTGCAGATCAAAATTACCTAATACCGAATGAATGTCCCTTCCGTTGATACCCAAATTATATTTATGTTCCGGTGTATTGTACGCAGGAATGATCGGGTCACTGGAACCTCCTAAATCTAATTTATTCCAGGAAAAGTTGCCCACAAATCCCAAATATTTTTTTAAAAAATAATTTATTCCAATGGTAAAACCCTGGGTTGTAACTATATCTTTCGCATTCGTTGCCACCCGGTAAACCTGGACATTATTTACAAAAGGAGAACCTGCCGGCCAGTCAACTTTTGCTCCTATTTTATAACCGATAAAATCTTCGTACCAACTGAAATAATAACTTACATCAATAAATAAATCCTGCCTGAGATTTCCCCGGTAACCGAATTCAATGGTCTGGGCGCGTTCCGGTTTTACGGGATCAACATTAAAATAAACCATTTTTACAGATTGGCCGCTATAAAGTGCGTCAAGCAATGATCCAATAGTTACAAGGCTGTCGAATCCTTTTAAATTTCCGAGCAATGTTGCCCGGCCTACGTTCAAATTGATATATTGATCTGTTAGCGTTGGATTGCGTATGGCTGATGATGCAGAAAAGCGAAAGACATGTTGTTTCTTCACAAACACTGCGCTCGCAGCGGGACTCCATAACCAGTTCATGGGGTTCCAGTTATTGGTACTGCTGTTCCAGTCTGTGATGTCCCAGTTATCCTTCCCGGTTTTAAGATGAAACGGGTTCCAGCCTGAATTAAAATTTTCATTTTTATCTCCGCGAACTGTTACACTTATTTTTAATTTGTTGTCTATTAATTTTCTTTCTATACCCAGGTATATACCAAATTCGCGGTTATAAATTCTTTGGCTGGGCAATGTGTCAAGAAAAATAGTGCCTTTGGAATATGGTGCATATAGACGGAAATTCCCTCCTGTTGTCAGGTCAAAATCTTTGAGTTTAAACTTATATTCTCCTGCAACATGATACAATGCAGACTGGTCGAAGAACTTCGAACCTCCGGCATTTTTATAAGTAGAGGTTATTGCATTGAAAGCAGAATCGTATCTTGCAGTGCCCGGCTCAAACCTTGCTGTGCCAAAAGTGTTAGCATAAGCCCTGCTGTTGTTATGAAATAACAATAAAGAATCATAATGATATTTAAGAAGATAATTTTCAAATGCATTCGATCTTTGACTAACGGGCAAAGTGTCTATCCAATATAAATTTTGCTGAGCCCAGTTGGAAATAATGGACGTATAATTACTGCCATAAAAAAAACTGGTATAATCATTTGACCATTGCGCATCTGATTTTGCGCCATTTTGAAGTAAAATTCCCGTTTGATAAATATCGTAACTATTGCCCGCGTCTTCTTTGGTAGTGTAAGCCCGAATGAAATATTTTCCTTCCTGCCGCAACTCGATCTTATTCTGAAAAAATAAAATATCTTTCAGGCTAAACCTGTTATCTCCCTGGTAAATGGTGGTTCCTGTTCCAAAGCTTGACCCATAGATCAATTCATTTTTTTTATCTAATTTATAATGCGCCGCTCCACTTAATTTTAAATTTTTCGAATTATAATTAGCCATATCTGTCTCCTTATAACCATCTCTCAGAAAATATCCTATTCCATGATCCGTTGCCCGCGCAGAAGGATCCCGATAAAAATAATTACTGGTGTATTCATCACCATAAACATTCACGGCATCATATCCTCCGGGGTTGTTTTTAGCAACCGGTGATTGTGAAGTAGCATCATAATTGGTGGCATGCCAATCATCAGCGTGCATATAAAACAAGTTGAATTTATAGGCAAACTTATCTTCACCTGTTTTATCTTTAAACACCTGCGCCCATCTGAGGGATGTTTCCAATAAATTACGTTCTCCTGATTTGACCTGCATGCTTAAACCCGGGAACTGGAAAGGACTTTTGGTCTGCATATTGATCACCCCGTTAAAAGCATTGGGACCAAAGTAAGCCGAACTTGCTCCAACAACTAAGTCCACTTTCTGTACATCAAGTTCCGAGGCACCCAAAAAATTCCCCAATGAAAAATTCAAACCCGGACTTTGGTTGTCCACCCCGTCAATCAACTGCAGACTGCGGACAGGAGAAGTGGAATTGAATCCGCGCGTATTAATAATTTTAAAACCTATGCTTGCCGATACCATGTCTACTCCTTTCAGGAGCGCCAATCCTTCATAAAAATTTGCCGCGGGTGTTTGTTTGATCGCCACGGCGTCCATGGTTTCTACCGTAAGTGGCGCCTGCTTTTGTCTTTCAGTAATGCGGCTGTCTTTTATTTCCAATTCTTTGAGCACTCTTTTGTTTTCACTCAACTTCAATAGAAGTGGTTTTGAAACATCAGTGACCTGTATTTCCATATCATCATAACCAAGATAAGTAATAACAATGATCAATGGTAAAACTTGTTCTGAATCAGGTTTTAAAATAAATGCCCCGTCATAATCCGTCAATGCAGCTGATTTAGTTGCCTTCATATGCACCAGTGCACCCGGGAGTTTCTCGCCGGTTTTTTTATCACTTACTGTTCCTTTGATCACAAGGGTTTGAGCAGATACATAGTTTAAAAAAAACAGGGAAATAAATAGCAGGGCTGTTTTCAAAGGCCGGTAAATTTTAACGAAAATAGGATTTTTAATGAATTACCAACTGCATAGCTAAGAGGGACGTAAAAAATATTAGCCACAGATTTGTAGAGATTTTTAAAAATTTATTTTCCGTGTAAATCTGTGGCTATAATATGGACGAAATTTTCATTTTGTCATGCTAATGGAAAGTATCTTGCATTTCTTTTCAAAGCACAATAAAAATACAAGACCCTTTCCAGGGTGATCCAAAGCGCCAATTCGGTCATTCAGAAGGAATCTCCTTTGAAGTCCTTATAATGATCGAAGTTCTTTTAGCGCTAAATCTAAAGAATAAATCCATGTCTAATAAACCCGGCTTAAGGAGTATCTACCTGAAGGCCATCGCAACATTTCCGGTTCCTCAAAGGAGATGCGCAGCATGACCCGATTGGTTAAAGCAACTTTAAAGTCATCCGCCTTAGGCGAAGCTCCTTTCAAGTTCTTGCAATGATCGAATTTCACTTACTACTTACTACTTATCCCTTATGACTAAAAAAAATCTTATTTTTGATCAATGAAAAAAATACCACCCTCCAAAAAAGCTTTCGACAAATATTCATTTTTTGAAAACGTATATGACGTGGTGCGATTGATCCCCAAAGGCAGGGTAACGAGTTACGGTGCCATTGCAAAATACCTGGGTTCGGCCCAAAGCTCACGCATGGTGGGGTATGCGATGAATGCGAGTTTCGCACTAAAAGACAAAATTCCGGCGCAGCGGGTACTGAACAGAAATGGCTTATTGACAGGCAAACATCATTTCGGAGGAAACAATATGCAGAAATTACTGGAAACAGATGGACTAAAAATCAGGAAGGACCAGGTTGTAGATTTTGAAAAATATTTCTGGGATCCGATGAAGGAGCTGGAGATGTAGTGGTTAAAACATTTTCTTTTACCACATTTTATGGATTTCGGCAAATAACATTTACGCCATTAAATAAAGTAGGTGAGGACACCGGCCTCGGACAAATGCATTTACTTTTTTAATAATATTAGTTGTTTAATTTCTTGTATCGATAAATTCAGCTTTTTGTCTAACAGGACTTTTGTAATCAAGAATGAATTCATAATTTACAATAAGTTTTTGATCATTACTATCTAAAAAAAGCCAGGCATTTGGTGAACTACAATTAGTCATAATTTGTCATTGGGTGCAAAATTATTCTTTATTAATTTTAGGGTATTCTTTTCCCTATAAATGTTTTATTGAAACGATCATTAGGATTTCCATGAGTTACACTTTTCATTATAGAATAATTAATACCTACACTGTCTCCTTTTGTATTTAGAATTCCTCCGATATTATTGCAGTAAATACCATCATAATTTATGAAATCAACCGTTTTATAACTTATCGATAGTGTTGCGGCATAAAAATGAGAGGTAAAATTTGAGCAACCAAAAGGTAGTCCCTTTATCATAAAGGTGTAATAGTTCCCAAACGTATCATATCCCCAAACCAATTCAATATTAAATATAGAGTCAGGTTGATCAATATTATATCCGTGCCATTTACCAACCCAATTTGCTTTATCAGTAGATACAAAATACAATTGTCTTATTACAGTATCTGTTCCAACATCATAAGGGAAACAGAGTTTATTTGGTTTTTTTATCACAATCAACCTGATATCAATAGTGCTGCCGGCCACAGAAGAAGGAAATAAAACCGTAACTTGTTTTCCATTGCGTACTTTCGGGTCAGTTCCTATTTGCCAAATAAAGCTGTCTGCATTTATTTCTTGCGCCGTAAAAGTTATGTCTCCACATAAAGCTGTATCTGTATCATAGTAAACCCAGCCAGAAGTATACTGAAACGGTTGAAATGTTTCCATCATTGTAAAAGCCGCGGTAGTGGAATGCTGATTTTTGCATGGATTCTCAGGTGCATCCTCTTTGCAACTTGCGATTAGTAACATAAGAATTGTCGCGTTAAATAAAATAGTTTTGTAATTGCCTGGCATAAGCGATTATTTAGTGCAAAAAGGTATTACTCTTTTTGTTTTGCGACAAGTTTTTTCAATGTTTTAGTTTCTGACTATTGCCGGCATCACCACAAAAAGAAACTATTTTTAAAATTGCAGGTTGTGAATGATGCCGATTTCAATGCCATAGGAGTTATTCTGTCCACCTAATGATGTCGTTTGGTCGGACATGTTTAACAAACCGGGCTGGTAGCGCAAAAGTAAATTCAATTTATCCTGTTTGTTGATATGCCAGGCAATTCCTGCCATACCTATCAGGCCAAAATCATTACGATAGAAACGCCTGGTTATATCGTGGCTTAAAGCAGCATCCTGTGGGTTTACCCATGCATCTAATAATAATGCATAGTACATACCCATACCGCCAACAAATCTCATTTTATTGCCATTGCTTTCAAATCTTGCCATTAAAGGAATACTTAAATAATGCAAATACAAATTTTGCGTGTAACCACCAACAATATCATTGTATACGTTATGAAAATTTACCTGTCCACTACCTCCCCTTCGCAGGTAATCTATCCCCGTTACAATACTTAGGTTTTTGTTTTGATTTCGTATAAACTGCAAACCAGTTGCAAAACCTCCAAGATTATTATTGTATTGGCTAATATTACCTGCTTGGCTCGTACTAACTTCAAATCGAAAACTATATGCGTACTTACTTGATTCTGTTTCATTATTGTTTGCTGGGATATCCTGCGCATTTAATAAATGCAAGTATGAACCAAATACTAGTAATAATATGATCCTAGGCTTCATTCCTTTTACACCATGATTTATCGTTTTGATGATATATGCTATATTAATTTGTGAAGTGTACGCTTTTTGTTTTAATTAATTATTCACCAATATTTTTATTGTTTTATTAGTAGATGTAGAAATGAAATGGACAAAATAAATCCCTGTATTCAAGTTCAAGTTTTCCAAAGGTATAGATGAATTTCCCTTATCAAAAATTTTATCCGGATTTATTTCATAAATAGTTCTTCCCGCGATGTCAAGAATAGCTATTTGAACTGATGACGCACTTGATAAACTGAAGTCAATATTCGCTGTTCCACGTTTAGAAGGGTTTGGATATACATTCACATAATCACTATTAAAAACATTTTTATTCTTATTATTCAGATCCCTATGGAAATATCCAGCAGTTTTTGAAAGAACACTTGCTTTATAAGCATTAGAGTTGGAGCAATCTACAGTAGATGGCATAATTTTACTTTGATCACATGGACTTATAGCTCCAATTTGAAGAATAATGTTTGGGTCAATTTCAGATGAAGAGCTAATTTCTATATTTTGACCAGCAAGGATATTTACTGTCACCCCGGAATTAGCCGTCAGCGTACCGTTAATAGTTATTTTTTTCCACGCAGAAATTGTTTGCGAAGTTGTGTAATTAGTAGTATTGATGGTTAAATTATCCGGTATATTATACTGGGAGATATAAGGGGATTGGGTTAAATCATTATCCGGAGTATTGCTATCATCTATTTCATATTTATAGGTCTGAAAAGTTTGCGGAGATGTTAATAAGTTATTTGAAATATCATTAAACCGATAAAGAATATTTATTTTTAAGTAAACTCTTTTAATGATAGGTTTTTGTGCGTTCAGGAAATCTGTTGCTAATTCCCGAGCTAAATCCTCCACTTGAAAACCAAATAGGTCATCATGAAGTGCTGTAGTATTAAGATCTATGGACATCTTTGGTACAAAATTCTGTATACATTCCAATGGATAAAATTTGCTAATATAAACTCCATACTCTTGACTAGTAACAGCATCATTATACTTATAAACTAAATTCATATTAGGACTACTTATACTCCAATTACTGTTAAAAGGTGTATTAGAAGCTGCTGAAAAACTAGCTGGAGTATTTTCTAATTCAATTACCCACGCAGCAGTGACAATTGTTTTATCATTATTAATTTTTGCTGCAGGATTGAATGCATATACGATAGGTTCTTTTAATTTTTTTGCAATATCGGGAGAATATGAATAGCTCATTTTAGAAGCATCTCTTACTGTACCATCTCTAGTATAATCTACCAATACGTCTTTACTTGTTGAGTTTTGAGAACTATATGCAGTTATAGTTTTTATCAAAGCAAACAAACCCATAGTTTCATTGTAGGTAGGATATTCATGACGAATACTACTTAAATCCGAGGGGTCGGCTGAATGCGATGCTGGTGGAACTGTACTTGGAACAGGATATGAACCAGGAGTATAGATGGTAAACCCGTATCCATTATTTGTGCTCGAATTCGTTATTTGCCCAGTTAAAGCCATTTCGCCTTCTATGGTCATGGGGGTTAATGTGCTAGGCTTATCATCGTTCAAAAATAAAGAAACAAAATCTGAAACAGAACTTACTGCATCAAGGGTACCTTCGACATCAGTAAACGCTACTAACCCCAATTTCACCAAATCTGTTAAACCACTCAAAACACTCTTTTGGCTCGTGCTCCATCCTTGTGAGTTTGCAATATCATTATATTTGCTTTGCATGTCATCTACTGAACGATATTGCTTAATACCTGCTTTTACATCCTCTGTTAAAGCAGTTGAAGAATTATCAGTAAAAAGTGAGAATAATCTTTTTTCGCTGCTAAGATATGATGCATCTGCCATATCAGGC
>Ga0207118_1068_pt1 | contig 21542 bp, 19 predicted proteins | sample Alteio_BWMinHeat_42_FD_153507 | JGI IMG/M metagenome (GOLD analysis project Ga0207118, IMG submission 153507) | Enriched cells from forest soil in Barre Woods Harvard Forest LTER site, Petersham, Massachusetts, United States -... | ecosystem: Environmental > Terrestrial > Soil > Temperate forest >...
GCGTCCGTTTGTTGTGAAAGGATCGAAAGAAGTGCAAGCAGATGCGGTCATCATCGCGACGGGAGCTACGGCTAAGAGATTGGATATCGAAGGCGCAAGAGATGGGGAATTTTGGCAAAAAGGAGTGACGGCTTGTGCCGTGTGCGATGGCGCAGCGCCTATTTTTAGGAATCGGCCTCTTTATGTGATCGGCGGCGGAGACAGCGCTGTGGAAGAGGGGATTTTCTTAACGAAGTATGGAAGCAAGGTGTATATTGTTCACAGGCGAGATTCCTTTCGCGCTTCTAAAATTATGGCCGAAAGGGCGCTGAAACATCCGAAGATCGAGGTGATTTGGAATTCTGGTATTGAGAAGATTGAGGGAGACAAGGTCGTTCAGAAAGTGCGACTGAAAAATTATGTGACGGGGGAAGTGCGCGAACCGGAAGCGGGGGGAGTCTTTTTTGCGATTGGACATCAACCGAATACGGGATTTTTGCATGGACAATTGCAATTGGATGGAGCGGGTTACATCGCAGTGAACCGGGGAACTTACACGAGTATCGAGGGCGTGTTTGCCGCAGGCGATGTGCAAGATCATGTGTATAGACAGGCTGTGACGGCCGCAGGGTCGGGATGCATGGCAGCGCTTGATGCGGAAAGGTGGCTCAGTCATCAAGGATTGATCGATTGAAAAGATTGTTTTTATTGCCTTTGACATGTTTTGCGCTTGAAGTGCAGCCTTGGTTTGGCGACGTCTATGAATTTCATTTGCTCAGTAGCTACTCCTATAGCCGATTTAATCATGTGCAAGGCGGGATTCCTCAACTGAGAAGTCCATTCAATGTCAATTTGATCTACTTTGGGCTCGACTTTTCTCCATCACCGGAATGGGCCATCGACACAGATATTCAATTTGCCGATACGACGCAGCAGAATTTCAATTTTCGCACAGCGGCGCTCCAGGCGCGTTACCTGTGGCTCGACGACATCATTGGCGATAGAGTGAGTCTTGCAACGGGATTCAATATGCGCCTTACGCCGACATATGCGCTCCACGATGTGAGCTGTCCATCTCATGCGAATTTCGACGCGGAACTAAATTTTTCGATCGGAAAAGAATTTGAAGCCACCGAGTGCTGGCTTTTTCGCCTCTGGGGTTTTGGCGCCGTAGGTCACGGTAATCGCGGATCTCCGTGGGTTCGGGCTATTGTCGCTCTGGAAACAAACATCGATGATCAACACAAGCTCGCTTTCTACGCCGATGGCAATAACGGCTATGGGCGCCATTCGCACGTCAACACCGAACATTTTCACGGCTACGCAAAAATCCGGTACAAATCGATCGATCTGGGTTTTCGCTACGGCTATCGCCTAGGCGTTTGGGGCACGCTTCGCGCAGAATACACGCGAAGAGTGTTGGCTAAGGCGTATCCTTCGGCAGTCAACACCGTGACGATCAGTTATTTATTGCCTTTTTCTCTCTGATTTATTTCTGCCTTCGACAGTTCCGCACGATTGCGTAGCAATCGTGCGGAATGGCTACGACCAGATGGCGACGGCGGTGGCGTGGTCGGTGCTGTGGCTGATGGAGACGAGGAGGTTGGGATTGTTGAGTCGCTTTTGGAGAGCGGGGGCGAGGAAGACGATCGGCTTGCCTCGATCATCGGAAAGAATTTCGAGATCGTGCCAAGCGAGGTCGGCGCCGAAGCCGGTGCCGAGAGCTTTAGCGAGAGCTTCTTTGGCAGCGAAGCGGCCGGCGAAATGGGGCACGGGATCTTTGAATTTATAGCAGTAGTCCTGCTCGCGCTGGGTAAAGAGGCGATTGAGAAAGTGATGACCGTGTCGCTCAACGCTTTGCCGCATGCGTGAAATTTCGATGATGTCGTTGCCGAGTCCCTTAATGTTCATGATCGTCATCATCAGGATAATGGCCTTCTTCGTCAAGCACATTGCAGAAAATCATACGGCCTGAGGTGGTGTGTTTGACGGATAGAACTTGGGCATCGACGATTTCGCCGATAAAGGAACCCCCACCGTTGACGACGACCATGGTGCCATCTTCGAGGTAGCCGACGCCTTGACGAGGCTCTTTGCCATACCGTTGGATTTTGATTTTGATTTGCTCTCCCGCTTGCATGAGAGGTTTGAAGGCAGAGGAAAGGGAATGAATATTGATGAAGCGGACTCCTTCGATTGCAGCCATTTGGATTTTGCTGATGTCGGCAGTTAAGACACTGGCATCGAGAAAACGTGCGAACCGGACCATTTTGGCCATGTGCTCTTTGATTTCGGGAAAATCGGTGTCATTGAAGCGAAGCTCTAGCTCTGGGATTGCCTCCAATTTTTTGACGACATCCAACGCGCGCTTGGCTTTGGTGCGCGTGTGCTCATCTGGAGATTCTCCTTGCGCATAGAGTTCTTTCATTAAGAAACGGGGAATGACGAGATGGTTGTCGACAAGGCCCGATGTTGCCAGATCAATGACGCGTGCATCGGCAAGAATAGAAGAGTCGATGACAAGGTCCCGTTTTTTATGTGCCATGGGAGTGAATTTGACGAAGGGGACGCTGATATAGAGTTCGTCCGAGGATCGCATAGTCATGATGGTGCCGAGGTAGATGCCGAAGAGGAAGAGGGCAATTTTAATGATTTCAAGAGTTGTCGCGTCGAGGTGGATGGAGGCGGCGCTAATATCGAGGACGGCATCGAGAATAAGGACGAGGGCAAGGCCCATGAAATATCCGAAAAAAAGACCCATGACAGCGATATTGAAGGAGCGGAGATTGAATCGCTTGAAGAGTAGGTCGAATCCGATGAGCGCAAGACCTAGAATGCCGCCGCTCACAATGCCCAAGATGAGGTTGACGCTTGTATAGCCGCCGGAAATCATGTAGGTTGTGAGGAAAAAAATGCTGAGTATGAAAAAAAGGATGCGGACAAACGCCAGCGTGATATTCATGAAACCTCGAGTATTAAATACTTGAGTATATTTGTCCTTTGCATTAAACTCAAGGACATGAGTAGACGTGCGTGGATTTCGATTTCTGGTTTGATCTGGGCTTTTGTGGGAGTGCTCTTATTGTACAAAGGGCTCCAGATTTTGGGCGCTTTGTCTTATCCTGAACAAGCCACATGGCTTGTTGCCGGCGGATTGTTAGTTGGCTTTATTAAGGGCCGCTTTATTCTGTCTAAGACAGTGAATCGAATCACTGCACGGCTGAATTCACTAGAGCAACCCATCCGTTTTGTGGATGCCTATCCGAAAAGTTATTGGCTATTGCTCAGTGCAATGATGGGGATAGGAGTTTTACTGCGACTTGTGCCCAGAGAAGTGCATGGATTCATCGATGTGGCTGTCGGTTCTGCACTGATCAATGGCGCGATGCTCTACTTCAGAGCTATTTTTGGTATTGAGAAGGCGCGTTGATTCGGTAGAGTTGTTCTAGTAGGATAAGCCGCGTCATCTGATGCGTGAAAGTGAGTGGAGAAAGACTCCAGATCCAGGCGCTTTTTTCTAAGAGATTTTTCTCGATGCCATCGGGGCCGCCGATGAGGAAGTTGAGGCGCGATCCGAATTTGGAGAGCTTTTTGGCCGGACTGCTCACAAGTTCCCCATTTGGGTCGAGGGCAATCCAAGGCGGAGTGATTTTTTGGATGTCCAAAATCCACTCAATCTCCATTTGGCCCGTCAATCGCTTTTCGTATTCAGCCAATGCTTCCTGGAGCCACCGCTCTTTACAACGTCCGGTTGTGTAAATTCTCACTTTAATCATATACTACATCTATGATACATCTTGCCTTCATTTATTGGGATCCCAATCCGGTCCTTTTTTATCTGCCGTTCCTTCACGTCCCCATTCTTTGGTATGGGGTTCTCTTTGCCCTCGGGTTTATTTTGGGGTTTCCGATTTTTGTCGGGGTGTTGGAGCGATTTTTTTTGCAACGGCCCGATTTTGAAGAGCGGGATATAAAAGGGGAGTGTCCTCACCCGAAATTGATCGCAGGAGAGAAAGGAAAATCGCAACTGGTCAAGGCGTTGAATGCATGGCTTGCCTCGGATGATCCTCTGGAGGAACCGTTGCCCAAACGGGCGGCGCGGTTTGCGGCATGCAGCATTCACGCGAATTTGGCCGTGCGCAGGTTGAAGTTAGAGCAGATGTTTGCAGATGGGATTTTGTCTTTGAAGCGGCAAGCAGTGGTGTTGACTGACAAATTAACGGTCTACATGGTCGTTGCCACCGTGTTGGGTGCACGATTGGGCCATTTTCTCTTCTATGAAAACCCTTCTGAATACATGCGCGATCCATTGGAGATTTTTGCGATTTGGAAAGGGGGGTTAGCTAGTCACGGGGCGGCTGTGGCGATTGTGCTAGCCCTTTGGCTCTATGCACGCCGTTATCCTGTGCGGCAATTGAGTCTCCTTCACCTGCTAGACTTTGTTGTGGTGCCAACGGCCCTTGCTGGAGCCCTGATTCGGCTTGGGAATTTCTTCAACCAGGAAATCCTCGGCACGGTCACAGATTTGCCCTGGGCTGTCGTCTTTGGGCATGCAGCCGATCATAGCTTGCCTGCTCCTAGGCACCCTGTGCAGCTATATGAGGCCATTGCCTATGGAGCCATTTTTTATCTCCTTTGGAAACTCTCTTTCCGATCCAAATTTCTCCTTAACAAAGGAAAGTTATTAGGAATTTTTTTAATTTTAGTTTTTGGCTTTCGATTCGTAGTAGAATTTTGGAAATTGGAGCAAAGTCGACTCGTCTCTTTACCCCTAACTATGGGTCAGATTTTAAGCATTCCCGCTATTTTCATAGGTTTTTTTCTTGTTATTCGGAACCAGTCAAAAGTATAACTTGACGGATAGGAATGCGAGGATGATAATGGGCCTCTGTTAATAACAGGGGTCTATTATGAATTTCATCAACATCGCGGGACATTTGGGCGCAGACCCAGAAGTCCGTTTTACTTCGAGTGGCAAGAAGGTGACGACTCTAAGAGTAGCTACAAAATGCCGGAAAAGCGGCAAAGATGACACCATTTGGTGGCGCGTGACGATTTGGGGAGAGCAGTTCGACAAAATGATTTCTTTTTTGAAAAAAGGAAGTCCGGTCGTGGTTTTCGGAGAATTGCAAAAGCCCGAAATTTTCAACGATCGCGAGGGAAAGCCGCAAGTGTCGATGGAAATCACGGCGTCGCTTTTGCAATTTAGCCCCTTTGGCAAGCCCGATCGCGAACAGAATCCGCAGTCAGCGCCAGCAGCCACCACTCCTGAAGCGCCGATCAATCCGTATATGAAAGCGCCGGCGCCAGCGGGGCAAACATTCGATGACGAGGTACCGTTTTGAAGAACGCAGATTTGCGGGTCATTCCTGTTTGGGAGGGGGACAAGGCGCCCCTCAAAAAGGGATTTGAGGGCGATTTTAAAGGCAAGAATGGAGAGACGTTACTGCTCTATGAAGAGGAGAGGGTCCTCCTTTTAGGATTGGGAAAAAAGGCGACCGAGGAAAGCGTGCGTCGGGCTTATGCTGCAGCAGTAAGAGCGGCAAGAGCCAAGAAGTTTAAGTCTGTTAATTTTGTCTCGCCCGGCAAATTTGAAAAAGGATTTGTGGAAGGTGTTTTGCTGACCAATTATGCCTTTACAGAATATAAAAAAGACGAAGTGATTGAGCATATCAGTTTCATTGGGCTCAAAGATCAAAAGTTGCTCCAGAAACTAGAAACGATCCGCGATGGGATTTTTTGGGTGCGCAATTTGGTGAATCGCAATTCCGATGACAAGGCGCCAGCGCAAATTGCGAAACTTGTGCAGGAGTTGGGTAAGGGCAAGTTGAAGGCCAAAATTCTCGATAAGCACAAGTTGCACGAAGAAGGAATGGGACTGATTTTAGCCGTGAATCGCGCATCGAGCCATGATCCGTATTTGGTCCAACTTAGCTATCATGGCAATCCGAAGTCCAAAGATCATGTAGTTCTTGTGGGCAAAGGCGTGACGTATGATACGGGCGGCCTCAGTTTGAAGCCGACCGATGGGATGCTCACGATGAAATGCGATATGGCGGGCGCGGCGACAGTTTTGGGCGCTGTGAAAACGGCGGCAGAGTTAGGGCTCAAGGTGAATGTGACGGCACTTGCTCCGCTTACGGAAAATTGCATCGATGGGAAGAGTTATAAACCTGGCGATGTGTACAAGGCTTATAACGGCAAAACGGTGGAGATCACGAACACGGATGCAGAGGGGCGCCTGATTTTGGCGGATGCGCTGAGTTATGCGGCAAAACACCTAAAGCCGACGTGCATGATCGATTTAGCCACATTAACGGGAGCGATCGTTATTGCTATTGGCGAAGAGATGTCCGGTTTATTTACCAAGGATGAGAAGCTCGCGAAGCAATTGTTGAAAGCATCTGATGAGACCGATGAACTTCTCTGGCGCATGCCGATAAACGAAGATTACAAAGAGGCGATGAAATCGGAGATCGCAGATCTCGTCAATAGCGGGGGAAGGGACGCCGGCGCCATCAAAGCAACCCTTTTCCTCCAAGAGTTTACAGGTGATACTCCGTGGGCTCACATCGACATTGCAGGCCCTGCTTACTTGACCAAACCGAAACACTACAATACGACTCATGCAACCGGTTATGGCATCCGCCTTCTCATGGAATTCTTGGAGAATCGATGAAATGGCTCGTTCCTGAAACGCAAAAACTTGTCCATTTCCTCCAAAAGGAGTTGAGTCCGGCTCCATCGGGCAAAATGCTGCGCCGCGTGCTCGAAGCGAACCTGTGTCGCGTCAATGGCACTGTGGAGCGGTTTGGCACAGCTGATGTAAAGAAAGGTTCGGTCGTAGAACTTTCTTGCGCCTGGCAATCGGTCTTAGTGCAAAACCTAAACAATTTTGAAGTCCTCTTTGAAGACGAACACTTCCTCATTGTCGACAAGCCCGCCGGTTGGATATGCACTGATGAAGAATGTCTCAAGGCATTTGGTGCAAAACGGTATCTCATTCACCGCCTCGATAAAGAAACGACCGGAGCTCTTCTCATTGCGAAAAGCATCGAGACAAGAGAAGCCATGATCAAATTGTTTCGCGAAAAGCGGGTGGAAAAACTCTACTATGCGATTGTGGATGGCATTCCTCAAACGGAGCGCGGCGTTCGCACCTCCTTTTTTGCCAAAGTGGGCCACTTTGAAGGGCAGACTTGCTGGGGTTCCAAACCAAAAGGCCTAGAAGCGGAAACCCATTGGAAACTTCTTGCCAAAGGCAAAGCAGCCTCCTTGCTCGCCTGCCAACCAATCACCGGTCGCACCCATCAAATCCGGGTTCATCTGGCCGAAATCGGCCATCCGATTCTCGTCGATCGGCAATACTCCAAAACCTATCGCTGCAAATTTTTTGCCACTCGGCCCCTCTTACATGCAGCCAGAGTTCGTTTCGTCGATCCACTCACAGGGAAACAAATCGATGTCTCTGCGCCCTTGCCCTCCGATTTTTGCGAGGCGCTCGAAGCCCTTGAGCTTCACGCAGAAGAAATTTTCGAACCTTCTAGTTTATAGTGTGTTACACAATTTTTATACTACATATGGCATAAAATATCTGTTGTTTTATATCATATAGGGTATAAAATGTTTGTGGGAAAATACCAAATATGGTATATCTCAGGTTGAGAGGCAATGCCATGCTGCGAGCTGAAAAAAAATTTATCGATAGTGTCTTGAAAGCGGCCCGTTCCCTTCCAAAAGAACTTCTTTGCCAGGAAACTGGGACTTTAGTTCGGTCCTTGCGCAAACGATTGAGAATGACGCAACAACAGCTCGCAAAACGTGTAAAACTTCCGCAGTCTTACATTGCCAGGATCGAGTTGGGAAGGATTAGTCCTTCCATCAAAACCCTGGAAAAAATATTTCGTGGCCTTCATTGTTCTCTGACCTTTTTATTGCTACCTGAAGTGGAGCCAGATGTTGTTTTGGAGCAGCAAGCCTATTTAGCGGCTCAGAAAAAAGTCAAATATGTTGCGGGAACAATGGCTTTGGAAGAACAACTACCGAATAAAGGAGTTCTTCAAGAGATGGTTGAAGAGGAGAAAAAAAGATTACTAGATTCTGAAACAACGAAAATTTGGGTATAGATCAAGATTTGCCGGAAGGAGCCACACCGATTCAAGATAGCGGTGGCTTAAAATTGGATTGGATAAGAACAAGAGACCAACTGAATGAAGTAGAGGCTGGTAACATAATGAAAGCCTCATCGAAATATTTCTCTCAAAGAAAATTCCCTTCTAAATGGTTTGAAGAAAAATTCCTAAGGAAAATCCATTCCGAGATGTTCAATGATATTTGGAATTGGGCTGGAATCTACTATGTGGGCCCCTTGCGAAATATCGGAATCAAATCGTTTCACATACCGGTTCAAGTACGTGAACTTTGTAGCAATGTCCTTTTCTGGCTTGAAAATAAGACGGATCTCACATTTGTAGAACAGAGCGCCCGCATTCATTTTCGTCTTGCACAGGTTCATCCTTTTCCTAATGGAAATGGAAGGCATGCACGTTTCACTGCGGACTTGTATCTTCATTCTCTATTTGGTTGTTCAATGGATGATCTGTGTCAAGGATATCAACTGTCCATTCGGAAAAATCTTCAAACGGTTGCCCATTTCTTGAAGTCGATTTCATAACGGTTCGACGGGATCTTCTTTGATGTGGCTGTGGGAGAGTTTGGTGATTTTTTTGGAAAAGAGGAACATGAAGAGGGCCGGGATGGCGCTCATAAGGACGAAAATAGCAAAGAAATGGAAAAGGCCACCGACGGATGCCATAAGTCCGGCGAGTTTGCCTCCGAGAAAGAAGGCGAGGCCGACAGAGACGTACCAGGCGCCGATGAGTCCTGCCGTATAGCGGGCAGGAGCGAGGCGACTGATCATGGAGAGGCCTACGGGGGCCAGGAGCATTTCACCGATGGCCATGAGGAAGAAAGAAAAGACGAGATAGCCCCAATGGACAGAAGCGGTCGTGGCGGAGGCGGGGATGTTTAGGCAGGCAAGGACCATGATTAGAAAACAGCCTGCCATGAAGAGGAAGCTGAGGGCGGTTTTAATGGATGGCGAAGGGTCTTTATTGCCGAGTTTTCTGTAGAGCGACGCGAGGGCGGGAGCTAAGAAAATCAGGAAGAGACTTTCGGTAGAGAGGAAAACCCCTTCAGGAATGGAATGTCCTCCGATGACTTTATTCATGAAATCGTGGGAGAAGACCTCCATGGATGAGAAGGCTTGGCTATAGGCAATCCAAAATAGGACGGAAATGAGGCAAAAGACTCCAATCACCTTCAGCCGATCGCGGTCGATGTGGTTTAAAGGAGCATGGCTTTCACGATGTTTTCGAAGTGTAGAGTGGCTGACTTTATGTTTGTGTAAGTACCAAAAAAGAGGACAAAGGCCGATTAGCTGCACGATCCCGGCAGTAACGAAGGCGGCATTCCAACTGATGTAATTGGCAATCGAACCTAAAGAGGCCATGGCGAGAAAGACTCCGATATTGATCGAAGCATAGTAGATGGTGAATCCCGCATCGCGCAAATGGGGTTTATCTTTGTAGCTATTTCCCAAAACTGTGAGGATGCTCGGTGTAAAGATTCCATAGCCCAAAGCGATGATCACAAGAGCGGGATAGAGAAGGGTTTGATGCCCTACGGAAAGCATAAAACAACCGAGGGCATTGACGAGTGTGCCGAGAATCATGGGTGAGTGGTAATTCCACCGGTCGGCGATATAGCCACCAATAAGAGGAAGAAAAGCGGCGCAGCCGGAAAAAACTCCGTAAACACCTGTGGCTTTTACATTGTCGAAATGGTAATATTCGATGAGGAAAAGGACCAATAGATTGCCGATCCCCCAGAAGACGAACCGTTCGCACAATTCGGTCAGGGCCAGGATCCAGAGCTCTTTAGGATGACCTTTGAACATATCTCCCATGTACAAAAAATCAGATATCCGCGCAATTCTTATTGTTAAAACCTCGTCGCTTGGGGATATTATTCAATCTTTTCCCGTGCTGGATTATCTTCGAGCTCGGTTCCCTCCTGTGGTTATTGATTGGGTTGTAAAAGGTTCTCTTGTAGATATTGTGGCTGGGCATCCCTTTGTGAGACATGCAATCCCTTTAGGTGATTGGAAACGGCTTCGGCAGGAAAAGTACGATGTGGTGTTTGATTTACAGAAAAATACCAAATCAGGAATTGTCACCGCACTTTCACGGGCCAAAGTGAAAGTGGGTTTTGGGTGGCAGAGCGTCCGAGAGTGGCCCAATGTCCTCTTCACGAATTGCCGTTTTGAGGTGCCTAAAGACATCAACATCCGCCTACAATATGTGAGGTTGGTTCAGAGATATTTTGACGATCAGACAGAAGTTTTGGGACAAAAGGCGCCTCGGAAGACAGGAAAAAAGATCATGGTCTGTCCTGGGTCCAAATGGGTCAATAAGCAGCTGCCCGTAGAAACTTGGATTGAGGTGTTAAAAAAGATTTCGGGGAACTTTTATTTGATGTGGGGAAGCGAGGCTGAAAAAGCGATGTGTGAAGAAATAACTCGGCAGGTTGGACACTCTATGGTGGTTGATAAATTGAGTTTAACTGACTGGCAAACCTTGATGGGCGAAATGGACCTCGTCATCGCCGTCGATTCTTCGGCTTTGCACTTAGCTGGATATGTAAACACGCCGACCTTTAGCGTTTTTGGTCCAACTCGTCCTGAAATCTTCAAACCGCTGGGAGACCACCATCTCGCGATCCAGGGCACTTGTCCCTATGCGATGCGATTTGAAAAACAGTGCCCCGCATTACGCACTTGCAAAACGGGAGCTTGCATGAAGAACTTTTCGGCTGAGCAAATCGTGCAGTCGCTCCTCCAATTTTTCGATGCGGCTGGTCAAAGAGGGTAGGAGGCTGAACCGAACGTTCCCTTCTTCTGTGATCAGAAACTTGTAGAGTTTGCTATAAGATCTTTCTTCGAGTTGTCGAAGCTGTATCTTCTTGAGACAATTGATAGCGGCAAAGGTAGCATTCAATTCTCTGTCTGGTCCTTCGAATCGGTTTGTCAAAATCTCAACGGCCCGATGATCCAAACGCCTTTCCATGCACCAGTCGATGGCAAAATACAGAAATGCTGCACCGGCGAAAATGATGAGCCCAGCAATCCATCCAAAAGGAGAAAAGGTCAATCCGATCGCAAGAACGGCAATCATGACCCTGGCTGCGATCTTAATCGCGGAATAATTTGACATTTGGCCGGCAGCTCTTGCGAATAGGAATCGGACTTCATTATCACTGAACTTCCACATCGATTCTTTCAATTCAGAGCTGTCCAAAAGATCTTCTTCTTCCGGAACGGCATTGAAATTTCTTTGATGGATATCCTCTAATGGCACGAACATCGCATTTTCAAAATAAGATTTCAGTCCTTCATAGGGGGCATTTAAAGTGGTATAGATGCGAACTCCATCCTTCAAGTCCGCGCAGCGAACGATTTTTTCCGCTTCGGCCTGGATGCTCTCTATCGACCGATCTTCCACTATTTTGCCGAGCCAGAGATTATCCGTGCTGAGTTCCAATTTATTTTCAAAATAAGCCTTTAAGGGAGGATAAATACATGTAGCTAAATCTTTCATTGGACTTACAGTAACGGCTGCGGCCGCATCCGAAAGCTTCCCAAGACTCCACTGAAATGAATTAATTCTGTTAAATGATGCCATGCGTAATTAATTATAATAAACAAATCCAGTAAGTTCAATATTAATGATATTTTAGTATTCAGTGAATTATTTAATTGCGCGTTCCAATTTGTCAAAATCTACATGAGATTCGACGATGTGGACCGCTTCTTTGATTTTGGGGGCGTCTTCGCGGCGGATTTTGGTGGTGTAGGAGTTGATCATTTTCATGGCGACGAAGGAGGAAAGGGGCACGTAAAGCATGGGGATGTTGGCCTTGCGAACTTGGTCGATGAGGGAAGGGTGTGGGGGCTCTTTACCAGTAAGGATGATCCCCGCTTCAAGATCCTTATCGGGATTGGCGATTTTGAGGTCCCAGTATTTCGTCAGGGTGGCGAGGACGATGTCTTCGCGTCCTGCCGGAGTGATGATGAGCTGATTTGGGATGATGAAGGTGCGGTAGAGTTCGACGGAAGTGGCGACGAGGCGAATGTGCTCAAAATGGCGCCAACGATAGTCATCGCCCGTGAGAAGAGAGGTTTGAAAGAGTTGTTCAAAGTCAGACATGGTGGGCGTGCTGAGGAAGGGGTCGTAGGGGATGGCGCCGAGGAGGGGCACGTTCCAAGAGGCGAGGGCTTTGGTCATGTATTCGATGATCATGTCTCGTTTATCGTCGAGCACGCGATTGAGGATGACACCCGCGATGCGCACATTGTGCTTTTCGCATTGCGCGCGGTTGAGTTCGAGTTCATCAAAACTAGAACCGAGTCCGCCAGAAGCGATGAGGAGAAGTGGCACTTTGAGGTGCGCTGCGACTTGCGCATTGTTGAGATTGACAATCGATCCGACTGCAGTATGCCCCGTCCCTTCGATGACAGTGATGGGGTAACGAGAAGTAATGGCGCGGTAGGAGTGTTCGATTTTTTGGACGAGATCATGGTGCGAAACCTTGCCATCTAAATAATCGCGAGTAAAGCCGCGCGGAAAAAGGATGGGGCTCATCTCTTCATAAGGATCGGATAACTGGAAATAGGAGCGGAATAGAACGACATCTTTGTCGACATGTGCACCCGTTTCCGTTTCGACATATTCCTGTCCCACTGGTTTCATATAACCAACAGAACCGTGCCGTTTTTTCAAACCATAAACCAATCCCAAACAAGTCGTGGTTTTACCCACATTCTGTCCAGTTGCTGCGACAAATACTTTCACGGGGGCCTTGCCAAATAAATCTATATTAAGTAGAGGGGGATTTAAGAGGCAATGATGAAAAAACTAATCCTTGCAATTATTGGAATCGCGTTTGCCCTGGCATTCACTTCTTGTGATGAGCAAGATGCGAAGTGCCGCGCTCAAGCGAAGCAGCAGCTACTAGAGAAGGAAAGGCACCACCGTCGCTGGTGAGTAGTTCCCTTACATCTGGGAACACGTCCAGGGTTTCTATCTCCTCAACGCGAAACCACCGAAATTCTTCAGGAATCAAAGCCAACTGTCTCTCATCAGCCACAGTCGCCAGATAGATCATGTCCATGTGTTGATGAGGCGGATTTGAAATTTCTTCTAACAAACATAGGTAAGGTCTTTCAAAACTCACTGCATTAACACTTGCAACCCTTACATTCTCCTGCTCAATGAAACAAATATCCAACCCAGTCTCTTCCTTCACTTCCCTTCGCGCCGCCTCCGGCGGAGTTTCATTCAATTCCATGTGTCCGCCTGGAGGCAGCCACTTCCCCAGCTTCGCATGCCGATGCAATAGCACCCGATTCTGATGAAACACATAAACCGTAGCCGTAAATTGCCGTTCCATAAGTTTCCACTATACTTGATGAGTCAATTTTGTTGCAGAGAGAACCTGATTGGCAGGATATGCATGATACGCCTGATAAAAAATAAGGCTTCGCCTGGCCAAAAATATCATGCGTATCATGCTTATCATGTACATCATGTTATTTTGTTGCTCGCATTTCAGGCATGAACCAATTTTTGGGGCACTTCTTCCCGCCCATTTTTTTCTCTCTGTAAAATAGTCCATTCTGGTACGATTGGGCCTGCCGGGGAACTTGCGGAATGAGGAATTCGAACCAGGTCAGGACCGGAAGGTAGCAGCCTTAAGGATGACCCTCTCGCCGCAAGCCACTCTCCGGCGCTTTTTCTATTTTCGCCAATTTGCGGCGCAGGGCGCTCTCAGCATCGATTCCTGAACCTTCAGCATGGGCAATGAGGTCCCACAGCTTTTCCCCCAACTCCTCCTCAGTCAATTTTTCACTTGTCTTGATTTTGAGCTTGTGAGCCATTTTTTGAGCTTTGGGCAGGGCAGGCAGGGTGGCCGGAATCCCATCAAAGATATTTTTTCTTTGCTCCTGGCTCTTCTCCTTTTTCTTGATCTCTTCCCAATTCCGGACGATGTCTTCATTCGAAGAAACTTTTACATCGCCAAAGACGTGGGGATGGCGCCGGATGAGCTTTTCTGAGACGGTTTCGATGGCCTGGCGGAGGTCGAAGTGCCCCTCAATTTGGCCCAGCTTAGCGATGAAGATAAGGGCATAGAGGACATCGCCCAGCTCTTCAGACATTTTTTGAGGATCGAGCGAATCAATTGCCTCGATGAGCTCGTGAGTCTCTTCGAGAAGATAGGGCTGTAAAGTAAAAAATGTTTGTTCTTTATCCCAGCTGCATCCTTTAGGTCCAAGTAGTTGATCCGCGATATCTAATAATTTGTAAAATTCTTTCATAATTATCCGTTTGTTACAAATTCTTTAAGATTGATTTACTTCCTTGTAAATTATATAATTATAGGTCAAGCATAAATGGAAATATAACTATGCCAGAAGCAGCGAATATAAAAAAAGACCCAACGATAGCCGCAATTGAACAGGTTGAAAATTCTGTTGTGCGTCCGATGTGGGAAGATACGAAAACTTCTGCTGGAGTTCTTCAATCCACAGCCAAAGGAATTTTTCATTGGATTCCCGGCAGTGGGAAAATAGCGAATGCTTGGAACGGTTATTCTGATGGAACGAAATCGACGATCAAGAAAGTAGCCAGTTTTGGTGCTGGAGTGGGGACTGCGATTGGAGTGGCGGCCTTTGCGCCAGCTGCTGCAGCTGCGGTAGCCGGTGCCGGAATTATTGGCGCGGGAGTGGGTGCGTATCAAACAAGAAGCTGGAGTGGTGTTAAAACGGGAGCGGCGATGGGGGCTGGGGCTGCAGCAGTAGTGCCTGCAGTAGCTGGGGCCGCACTCGGTGCACTTCCCGCTGCGGTTCCTGCTGCGGTCGGGACTGCTCTTTCTGCACTGCCTGCTGCGGTTGGAACCGTTGCCGGGTATATTGGGACCGCTGCAAGTGCGGCGCCAGCAGTAGCAGGGGCGGCCCTCTCCGGAGTTCCTGCTCTCACGGTTGCAGGAGTAGCAGGAGCGGCCACGGCTGCCCACAGGATTGGAATTGCCGGAGAACCGGTCATGTCTGGAATTTATCAAGGCATAGGCGCTGTGGCTGTTGCGGGTGGTGCTGCTCTTTTAGCCGGCCCGGCTTTGGCTACTGGCGCTGTATTAGGCATTGGCCCTGCAGCAACAACATTGATGGCAACGCATCCAAATAGTACTGTCATTGCTCAGATTCCACAAGGTGCCACGCTTGAATACGATACACCCGGAAGTGGCGAGCGGGTGGCAAAACCCAGTCAGGTCATTACAGATATTACCGGAAAACTCGTGGAATTTAGACGCAAACAGCCGTTGGTTTGGGAAGAACCACAGACGTTTCACGAAGAGTTTGTCAACAAATTACCTAAAGATACACAGAAAGAAGTGCTCAGAACTTTGAATGGATTGCCAATAAATTCTACGCAACAAGAGATGGAACTGGCTTTGGAAGCAATCCTAAAAAAAGAAGGGGCAATGCCGGCATCAAAGGCAGATTTAGCTCCGATTTTGAAAGTGTTGGAACCGAGAATGCTGCCCAAAGATTTTCGAGAAGCGAAAGTCAAAACCGACCAGCAGTTAGAAGCGCTGATTGAAAATTCATCCATTTTCTCTACGATTTATTTTATGCACGTGGTCCGACTGAACCAAAAACAAACACCCGAAGTGAGCAATGCGATCAACGAGATTATTAAGAAGGCTACACAGAGCGGCAAAAAAGAGGATCTTTGGGATTTATACAGAGCCCACAAGTACCTTGGAGCCTCTCTTTCTAAGATGCAATGGCTCAGAGCAAAATTCTGGTATTTCATTCTTCACACTGTCGGAGCGGCGCAGAAGGGTTTAGGAATGTTTCTGACCAAATTCGTAAATAGTTTCCGCAATATCGAAGATAAAAATGCGGGACAACTCAACGATACGATGAATAAACTGCTCCAACGAGCGAGTACAGTTCTCTCCCACTACAATGCTGCCTGTAGAAAATTTGCTGCTGAAGGGAAAATGAGCGGAAGAAGTCTCAATGACTATATCAAAGAAGAAATTGGAAAGCTCGGCGACGATGATTTATTGAGAAAGGCAGAAAAAAGAGAAGGTAATAAGAATCTCGGCGACAAGATGATGGATGTTCTTTGCGAAGAATTTGCCTACATGGCCATCGATGAGTTCATTCCGGATATTCCCCTTTTCGAAAAATCTTTTCTCGGTGTTCAGCCAAAAAATATTCCAATCATTGGCTATCTATTTAAGTTTCTCGATTGGGGTATCAACCAAATTGTAAGAAAAGTGATTTTAAGGCAGTACCTTCCAGGGGTCGTTTCCTCTCTTGCAGAAACGGGGCTTGAGCAGACGTTGCCGGAGCAATATGCCCTTAAAGTGAATCTGACCAATCTTTTGAGAGAGCAGCTCGAAGAGCTTCAAAAAGATTTGGACCCCAAAAAGATTGATACTTCAAGACCGATCCGATTGAATGAGAATGATTTTATCGATGGGACTGTGGATCGCGTTCTAGAAACGCTCGCCTTCAAAAAGGATGGGAAAGATCCTCTGCCCGACCAAATGGCCGAGAGGATCCGCGAGTATGATAATGGTGGCAAAAATGATGAAATCCGGACGGAACTCCGCAAGTTGATGGTGATGGGTTCTAAGCAGTTGATGCACCGGTATTCTCACCAACCTGTGGCCGTCGAGCAGCTCTTTTCCAATTTGCTTCAAGCCTCAAATGAGGCGTTTTCTCCCGACACACCTGTTCGGACCCAAGAAGATTATGATCAGTCCAAACAGAAGTTGGAGGACGTAGCCTTTGCCATGATTGAGACTGCAGTCAATAGCGAAGTGGACGAAAATGTTGTCGCTCCGCGCCGTGAAAAAGCGATCCAATTCCTCCAGGGAAAGCGCGACGAACAAGGAAATGTAGTCGAAAAAGGGCTCATCTTGACCCAAAAAGAGAATGCGGAAAAATCGTTTGCTGAAATGCAACTGGCCGCTCAATCGATGGATGATCGGTTGAATCAAATGAAGAATCTCCAGGCTCAAGCTCCTGGGCATGTCCTCAAAGATCTCGATCGCTATGCGAAAAATCTCGGAAAATTCGCAGTCGATGCAAAAGAGATGGATATCATGGATGATGTCGATTCTGAGAAAAAATTATACTGGCCGATCGTTCAGAACGCATTCAATAAAACGTATCAGCCGATCTATCGACATGCAGATGCTTTAGCCGCTCAGGTAGTGGGTCTGCAAGATCCGATGATGATCTTTGACAAGTATCATCAGCTGCAGATTCTACTCAAAGAACTCGACGGCTTGGTTCAAGGAAAAGCGCCGCAAGGACAACCGGCTACGGGAGTTCAAGATCCGTCGTTCTACATGAATAAACTCAAGAAAATCCAAGAGATTGCAGATTTGTATCCAGGGCTTGCGCAAACGGAGTTCAATCGACAATTGCAAGCCAAGATCGATCAGATGCAAGCTCATATTCAGGCTCTCGACGCTGCTGTAAAACGGAAAGCTGAAGAAAGAAAGTTAATCAACCAACTCGCAGCGCTTGGAAGTCCGGCTACATTCGGAGATAGGCTGCTTGGCGATCCACAAGGTTGGGTGGCAAAAACGCGCGAGATGATCTCTCTGAGGGATCAAAATCCGCTTTTCCTTCACATTCGCGACCTGCAAATGAAACATAAACTGACTCCAAAGCCAGACCTTTCTGCAGAAAAGGCCCTGATCGCTGCCGATCTTCAGAGCATTTTAGAGCGACATCACAGGCTGTATCAAAGTCATTCCCAAACGATGCAAACGAGCTTGACTGCATTTCAAGCAGAAGCGCAAGAAGCCAATCGCGTAGTAGCTGAAAAACGGGATGCCTATAGCAAAGACGTCGAAAACCGTCTGGTTAGCTTAAAGAGAGATACAGCCGCAATTCTCGCGAGAACCAGAAATATCGAATCAGAGGTACCTGACCTGAACTTCCCCGTGCAATACTTGCACGAAAATACGCGTCAGTTGATCAGGGATGACAAGGGAAAGCCGATGATCGAGAAGATCAAACCGGTTGTCAAAGATGCGCAAAAGCTCATGGCCGACCACTGGATTTACAACGGCTCTACCCGTGCGCTCATGGGCGAACTCATCCGCACCTACAAAAAATCTTAAAGAGAAAAATTAAACACCGAGAGCACCGAGGCACACCGAGAAATGATTAAATTTTTTCTCGGTGTGCCTCGGAGCTCTCGGTGTTTAATTTTTTACCGATTGCAACATACCCAAAAAGCATTACAGTATCTTTTTTTCTTGTCATAAATTTTTCTTGTGACTAAAATTTTTGCTTCTCATTAAAAATTATTTAACATGGAATTAATGCCGGTTATTTTATATAACTGTAGCCCAAAACTAACATTGGAATAGTCGTATGCCAAGTCACATAGTAGAAACCGGCAGTAATGTTGTGCAATTCGGATGGAATGCCACTAAGGTTGTCGCAAGTGGAATCCATACCGGAGGGAATTGGCTCTGGGGAAAATTGGCAGATAATCCTTTGAGTAGACTTGTTGGAGAGGGCGATTCGACTGTGAAGACGGCTGCGAAGGTCGTGGGTGTGAGCGCAGGAGCTGCTGGGATTGCCGCAGGGGCTGTGGCAGCGGGAACGTTTGGCGCGGTGGTGTCGGGGCCTTTGGCTTTGGCTGTGGGAACTTCCGCAGCATTGGCGGCGAGCCATGGGAAATTGACACAGGCCTGGACGAATGCTTCCCCCGGTAGGAAATCGTGGATTAAGCAAAGAACAAGCGCCGTGGTCGGGCTGGGAGCTGCCGCAGGCGCTGGCCTTTATACGGCAGCTGCGATGCCTGCGGTTGCTGCTAGCTCGGCGCTTTGGGGTCTTGGAATGGCCGGAGTTGCTTATGCAGGCGCAAAGGCGACTGGGTTCTCTTCAAAGAAGGCGATTCTGTCTCCTCCGGCAGGTGTAGCTGGGATCGCGGCTGTGAAGGCAGGGGTAGCCGGTGCGGCCGCAATTGAAGCCGGAGTGGCTGGTTGGTCTATTGGCTTGACTGCAGCTGCTGCGGGAGGAGCCATGGCTGGAGGTGCACTGACTGCGGGGCTGGGTGTAGTCGGAGCGGGAATTGTTTCCGCTGCAACAGCGATTGGAGCCGCGGGTGCTTCTCCTTCTCAGGCTGAGATTGCGGCTCTTGCAGGAGGCGTGGTGACAACAGCTGTTGCCGCTGCCGTTGGAGGCCCGGCTGTTTTACTGGGTGGTGGCATGGCAGTGGCCGCGGCGACAGTTGCAGGGGGAGCTACCTTGATGTCTATGTATCCGAATCATACGGTGATTTATCAGAAACCAGAGATTGGAACTGCTGAATTGACAACTCCAGGAAGTGAAGAAGTGGTCGAAGATCCCGCTCGAGTCATTACCGATTTGACGATTACGATCGCAGGTTTTAGAGCCAATCATCCGCAAGAAAAAGAGCTGAACTGGACAGAGCCCGCAACGACTCATCAAGAATTTTTCAACGGATTGAATGAAGAAACGCGAGAGGAAATAGTGAAAGTGTTGAACGGTTTGCCGATCAATGCGACGGATGCTGTCAAACAGCAAGCACTAACAGAAGTTCTTTCGAAAGCAAATGTGCTGGTCCCGGCTGATGTAGGTTTGCCAGAGCTTATCACGCTTTTTAAACTCCACTCAGATGCGTATAGGCAAGCCAAACATGAAACGAATGAACAATTAGAAATGATGATTGAACATTCGTCTCTCTTCTCTACACTTCATTTTATCCATGTAAATCGAATGGGATACGAATCGACTCCGGCGGTCAAGCAGGCGTTCAAGGAGGTCATTAATAAGGCGATGCAGAAACTTCCCAATGGCGAAAATCCGAGTCTTTGGGACTTGTACAGAAACCATCAGCATCTCGGAGCTAGGTTAAACTCCATTCAGTGGCTGCGGGCAAAGTTCTGGTATTTCCTCTCTCATACAGTGGGCATACCTAGGATCGGGTTGGGCATGTGCTTGCCGAAATTTTTAAGCATCTTCCGCAAAGATCTGGAAGAAGGCAACATGGTGCGAATCGGCGGTGTGATGAACACGATTTTAGAAAAAGCGAGTTCTCTTCTCGATAAATACAATTCTGCCTGCAGGAAATTTGCTGAAGATCGAGGGGCCAGCGCCAAATCGCTCAATCAATTCATTGAAGAGGCGATGGGAGAACTCGGTGATGATCCGCTCTTGGCAAAGGTAAAAGCGGATAGTAAACCGGGCGAAGATATCGGCATGAAGATGATGGAAAAGCTCTGTGAGGAATTTGCCTACATAGCCATCGATGAATTCATTCCCTCTCTTCCACTCTTTACCAAAGCGAAGAAAATCCCGATCATTGGCCTTGTTTTTGTATTTTTCGATTGGCTCATCAACATCATTATAAGAAAGATCCTCAAAGATAATCTCCCAGCCGTAGTCAAATCACTGGCTTTGACGGGACTTGACCAGACGCTCCCAGATCAATTTGCTTTTAAAGTGGCTGTGACAGATGCGGTCACCGACCAGCTCAAAGAACTGCAAAAAGATTTGGATCCGAAGAAAATCGATACAGCAAAACCCCCTCGATTGAATGACAATGATTATGTCATTGGAACGGTGGATCGCATTTTAGAAACTCTCGCTTATAAAAAAGCCGGGGCTGCTCCGAAGTTCGACAAAATGCAAGGAGTCGTGGATGATTACGCCAACGGCGGAAGAGACGACGAAATTCGGACAAACATGCGTAAATTATTGATCAAAGGCGCAAAGCTATTGATGCATCGATATACGCATAAACCAGAGGCTGTGGAAGATATTTTCTTCAAAATACTCCGAGCTTCGAACGACGCATTTTCTCCTGATGCGCCAGTACGAACATTGGAAAACTACAATGAGTCAAAAGAACGCTTAAAACAAGTCGCCGATAAACTCATCGAAGATGCTATCAAAGGCGAGGTGGATGAAGAAATCCAAGCGCCTAATCCAAAGAAGGCAAAGCAATACCTCTACGGCAAGCGCAATGATGGTGACAACCGGCTTGTTCTCAATGCAAATGGGCAACCAGAGGAAAAGGGACTCATCTTGACTCAACAAGATGCGGCCAAAGATTCATTTGTCAAAATGGAGCGGCTTTGTCAAACAATGAATGACCGATTGATCCAACCCAATCCGCAGGGACATATACTCAATGACCTCGATCATTATGTAAAAGAACTCGATGGATTTGCACTTTACGCAAAGTCGCTTGATATCATGGATCGATTGGATGCCAAACCCGAAGACAAATTGTATTGGCAGCTGGTTCAAAATTGCTTCAATCGAACATTCCAACCCATCTATCGAGATGCAAAAGAGTTGGCCTCTTTGGCGGCTGATGTACAAATGCCGATGATGATTTATGACAAGTATCGGGAGTTAGAATTCCGTTTTAAAG
>Ga0207118_1069_pt1 | contig 21323 bp, 16 predicted proteins | sample Alteio_BWMinHeat_42_FD_153507 | JGI IMG/M metagenome (GOLD analysis project Ga0207118, IMG submission 153507) | Enriched cells from forest soil in Barre Woods Harvard Forest LTER site, Petersham, Massachusetts, United States -... | ecosystem: Environmental > Terrestrial > Soil > Temperate forest >...
TTTCTGGTTTTTGGACAGCCACAGATTGAACAAGACGAAATTGACGAAGTCGTAGATTCAATGCGCAATGGTTGGCTTGGCACCGGCCCTAAAGTTGCGCAATTCGAACACGATTTTGCGGCGTATAAGAATGTACCTAATGCAGTAGCCCTGAATTCTTGTACAGCGGCCCTCCACCTAAGTCTCCTCGCTTCAAATCTCCAAGCTGGAGATGAAGTGATTACTACCCCCCTGACTTTCTGCGCAACTATCAATGCGATTATTCATGCTGGCGCAACTCCGGTGTTGGCAGATATTAATAGCGACACCCAAAATATTTGTCCAGATCGAATTCGGGAGAAAATTACCTCCAGGACACGCGCAATTTTGCCGGTGCATTTCGCCGGAAGACCTTGCGATATGGACGCGATCATGAGCATTGCGCAGGATAGCAATCTCAAGGTGATCGAGGACTGCGCGCATGCTATTGAGACGGAATACAAAGGTAAAAAGGCTGGAACCATCGGAGACTTCGGGTGCTTCAGTTTTTATGTAACCAAGAATATCGTTACTGGTGAAGGCGGCATGGTATTGGCCAAAAAGGAGGAAGACGTTGCGCGCATCAAGGTGCTTGGGCTCCATGGTATGAGCAAAGACGCCTGGAAGCGGTTTAGTGATGAAGGCTATAAACATTACCAAGTCGTCGAGTGTGGCTTCAAGTACAACATGATGGATATCCAGGCTGCTATCGGTATTCATCAACTAAGACGGGTTAAGGCATATTGGCATCGCCGCAGTCAGATATGGGAGTCCTACATGGAAGCGTTTTCGGGCTTGCCTATTGGTCTGCCAGCTCCGGTGGAAGCGGACACGCTACACGCTTATCATCTGTTTACAATTGCCATTGATGAAATGAGAGCGGGTGTTTCCCGGGACGATTTTCTAGACAGGATGACGGCCAGAGGGATAGGCGTTGGAGTACATTACTTAAGCATCCCCGAACATCCTTACTATCAGAAGACGTTTGGCTGGAAGGCTGAAGACTATCCGAACGCCATGAATTTAGGGCGACAAACGGTCAGTTTGCCAATTTCGGCCAGACTAAGCGAACGCGATTTGCTTGATGTAGTGGCCGCGGTTAAAGAATCAATTAAGACTTAGAATCTCGAGTAAAGCGTGCATATACTATGTCTATGTATGTGAAAGTTGCATATAAATTTGCCTACTGGACGGGGCATGCGAGAGAAAACGGTAACCCAATTTCTTCATTCAACTTAATGCGGGTCGCGAATTGATACGATGATAAATCCCAGAAAATTTCTGCTTCAGTTCACCGCGTTGAAGCTAAACGAAATTCCATCCAGAATATTGGATACGAATTTGGTCGTTTGAACGCAGGTTGGGAGACATTGTAATTTTTGCCGATGTGTCATTTAATTTCATGTGGTAATGTCAAATGGCAGGTGGGATTTCAAATAGGGCGATTGAACGATGCAACATCGAAATTGAACTAGTTGGGAAATCTAGGATTGTATTTTATTGAAAATGCCGCGAAGTAGCAGAACGCATCTTGCCGGATTTTTAGGGGCGAAAAATAGTACAGTGGATCCGCCCAATTTCGTTTGTCGCAGTTGTTGGGACGCTGCGGGGGGCCTCGGTCAATAGATAACCTTATTGTGGTAGAAGACGAGAAGCATGATCCAAAAAGAGGACCTAGGCGTGGCTCCCCCCGGCTACCATCAATGTCATTATAGAGATAGAGATTGGCTTGCCTATTCCGACTTGCTTGCACGCGTAGTCAAATATTCACGCCCAGGCCCAATTCTTGATATTGGGGCAGGTTGTGGTTTCTTCTTGGAAGCCGGCATGCAATGGGGCCTTCAATGTGTCGGTATTGACGGATCTGAAGAGGGTATTTTCATCGCTAAACAGCGAGTTCCGAGTGTAGATATCCGGCACCATAAACTTAGCGATCCATTGCCGTTTCCTGATTCTTGTTTTCAAACTGCAGTGATGAATCAGGTTATAGAGCATCTCGAGCCGATAGTAGCCATGCGCACCACTCAGGAAATTTTCCGTGTTTTGCGTCCGGGAGGAATGGTTTTAATTTTATCTCCATCCAAAGCCAATAAAAAGGAATGGCTCGCAGATCCGACCCACATTAACCTTATTTCTCCAACGGAATTGAGATCGGAACTCATGGCGTGCGGGTTCGAAAATATACTTTCGTTTGACAGTCCATTGAATATGCTTGGTACTAGCTGGTTAGGGCGGGGCGTCATGTTTGTGATTTTCAAGCTGCTAAAAATGGATGCGCTAAGTGCAACGGCTAATGCCTTGGCATTTAAACCAAACGCCAATTAACGACAAGATCGGGTTAAACCATGCGGCGGGAAAGATTTTTGCACGCCCCCGTTTATAGACTTCATGGGCAGGAGCTGGAATCTGCTGACCGCACGTATTTGAAGGGAAAATTGTTTGGTATTGGATTCGGAATTAAACCGTATTTCTACATGATGCGTACATGTATAGCCGTTGTAAATTTGTTTGGGACGGCATTCCATATCCCTGCTGCTCAGGCCTCATTCGATTCGGCCATTTGTACTTGTGTCGGGGTATCCTGAGGAGGCAGATTGGCATCCAAACGAGAGTCATTAGATTTTTGCCGCCTGAGCAAGTATGGGTCTGATTACTTTTTAAGAGAGTTGGTTTCGGGGTCGTAGAAATCAAAGCTACACACGTTTTTTTGGGGATTTTGGTCAGATGCCAGTTGATAACCTTTATCGTGTTAAACGGGGCCCATTACGCTGGTTCCGAATAGTTGATGCGATCAGCTTGCTTGTCCAACTGCTTGCATACATGTTGAACCGACTTGAACGCATCGAGCAATGGACGTATCAATATTCGGTAGTCGCATGAAAAAATTGAACGGTATTCGCCAACGTGCCGTTTCAAGCCTTAAATGGACTACGGTTTCGCAAGCCGGTCGGTTTAGCACGCAGTTTCTGGGAATGCTCATTCTTAGTCATTTGTTACCACCGTCGGATTTTGGCATACTCGCGATGGCATCTATCGTGATTGGATTTGCCAGTCTTTTCCGCGATTTCGGCACCACGGCGGCCATTATTCAGACACCGAATCCGCATCCGTCTTTACTCACCTCCATATTTTGGTTAAATATTTTCCTTGGTATGGGGTTGGCAGCGTCACTCTGCTTACTTTTGCCTTTGATTACGATTGGGTTCGATCAACCGTCCATGGGGAGAATCGTATGGATACTCGCGCTCACTTTTCCAATTGTCAGTTTGGGCACGGTGCATCAAGCATTATTGGAAAAGGCGTCGCGTTTTCGGGTCCTTGCAATAATCGAGTTCGTCGCGGCTCTCATCAGCGTTACCGGTGCAGTATGGGCGGCGCTATCCGGATGGGGGGTGTACAGCCTGGTATTGCAAGCGGTAGTTTCAGCTTTCGTAACCGCTACGGCATTATGGATCGTCTCTCGATGGAAGCCTTCTTTTCACTATGATTCAAGTGAAATTCGGAAGGTAATGGGTTTCACCAGGAATCTGGTAGGTTTCAATGTAGTGAATTATTTCATTCGGAACGCCGACAATTTATTAATTGGACGGTTTTTGGGCGCATCCGACCTCGGGTACTACTCAATGGCATATCGACTGATGCTTTGGCCACTACAAAATATTTCTGCCGTAGTTGCACGTGCATTGCTCCCAATGTTTAGCGAGATACAGGCAGATCCGGACAAAATCGCTGGAGCATATACTCGAGCTACTGCAGCAGTTATGTTCCTAACGGCGCCAATCATGTTCGGATTTTTTGTATTACGTGAACCATTGGTTAACGTTGCATTGGGCGCACAATGGCGACCTTGCGTAAGCATTCTCGCGTGGCTTGTACCCGTTGGATTGTTGCAGTCTATCGGAACATTGGTTGGTTCGCTTTATCTCGCTACGGGTCGCACCGATGTGATGTTTAAGTGGGGTGTTGCCGCAGCGTTCCTTATCATTCCCGCTTTTTTGATCGGCATGGAATGGGGAGTAATTGGCGTGGCAATTGCATATGCATTCGCATCATTGCTGTTATTTCTTCCGGGATTGGCAATACCGTTTCGTTTGGTTGGTTTGCGGGTGGCCGATGTGCTTTTGAGACTCGTACCACCAATTGCAACCAGTACTGCAATGGCATTGGTTGTTGGCGTATGCGCGGTAATTTGGGGCGCCGCCGACAATGACCAGACATTCCGCTTACTCAGTTTGATTGCAATCGGAATGGTGACATACGGAGGCTTATCCTACTTCACTCAGCGGGATTTGCTGAGAGATATAATTCGAGTGGTATTGAACCGATAAAAATATTTTATTTATTCCTATTTTTTTGAATAGTTAAGCATAAGCGCCAAATAAACTATTCTGAAAGATCCTCTCTGCGTACAAATTAATCACGTTGAATCGTTCCGTAGCAATTCTTGATCAATGACGCCGAAATGTATTTGAACTGATTGAACTGATTACATGAAAAATGATGCGGTTCTTCATTATTCGACGGTCTGGTTGGCTCAGACTCAGACATGGCTGTATAGCCAATTGTCGGAGTTACAGCGGCTTGGACTCGATGCCCAGGTTGTTTGTGAGAGGACGGAAAACCTGGACCAGTTCAACGTTAAAAATATTCATTGCTTTGCAAATGAGTATTGGCCTGTGCGGCTATGGGATGCGGGATTGCGCTACCTGCGATTTCGGCGGCATCTGGATTTTCTGGTTCGGATTGGTAAAAGCACCGATGCCAAAATCGTACATTCACATTTTGGAAATTGCGGTTGGACCAACCTGGGAGCTGTTCGGGCTTTGGGAGCTCGACACGTAGTTACTTTTTACGGGTTGGATGTAAATATGCTGCCTCAGCAAGCACGCTGGAGGAGGCGGTATATCCAGCTCTTTTCTGAAGCGGACCTATTTTTGTGCGAAGGGCCGCATATGGCGAAGTGCCTGGTTGCGTTAGGTTGCCCTGAACCTAAAATTCGAATCCAGCGACTCGGTATTCAACTCGAAAAAATTCCGTTCCGGCCGCGTATTTGGCAACCGGGAGAGCCGCTCCGGATCCTGATAGCGGCAACGTTCCGAGAAAAAAAAGGCATACCCATTGCAATTGAAGCGCTAGGCAAAATTCAGCATGAATTTCCGATTGAAATAACCTTGATAGGCGAAGCAACGCATGAAAAGCGTAGCCAGGTTGAGCGAGAGAATATTTTCCAGAAAATCGCTCATCATCAACTGGAAAGTCGCATTAGATTATTGGGCTTTCAACCCCATTCGGTTCTGCTCGAAGAAGCATATCGCCATCATATATTCCTGTCGCCAAGCATTACTGCCGAAGATGGAGATACAGAAGGTGGTGCACCTGTTTCAATTATCGAGATGGCCGCGTCGGGCATGCCAATTGTAAGTACCAGACATTGTGATATTCCCGACGTTATGAGGCCTGAAATATCAAGGTTTCTGGTATCAGAACGAGACCCGGATGCCATTGTGGAAGTTATTCGAAACATGGTTAATAATTGGGGCGACCTCGGTAATCCACTAGCGACATTGCGAAACCATATCGAAAACGAATACGATGACAAGATCCAAGGTGAGCGACTCGCATGCCTGTATCGGGAGATGCTATGCAACTGAACATAAAGGCGAGCCATCATCCCCAAAATTTATCTGGTATTTTTCTTCTATATGAAGGTTTGCCTCCAACGATAATTGAATCACAAGTGCTTTCGCATGTACGCGCAATGGACAAAGCAGGAATTCACATCGAAGTCTGGGCGTTTTCCCTAAAGTCCAAAACTTATGCCGAGGCCCAGGAAAACATAGCTCGATTTATTCGCGATTTTTCAGTGACCATTCGTATTTTCAAGGGAGTGAGTCCTTCATTTCCATGTTCTGATCGACTCAACGGGCTATTGTTATTTTGGTTGATGTGGAAACACGCTGCGCGCCCAATATTCGTTCATGCGCGTACTGAACGTGCGGCGGCAATAGCCGCTTTCTGTAAACATTTCCGGCCTTACCGCTTGATCTGGGATGCGCGGGGAGACTCGCTCAGCGAGCTAAAGACTGAGGCGCCGTCACGCGGCCTTACGTGGAGTTGGTGCATCTATGCCATGAAAGAGTGGATTACGTCACGGAGATTGAAAGTGGCTGCACAGACTTGCGATTCCGCAATTTTTGTTTCCGATGGTTTACGGCATCTTCAAGGCCCCTTGCTTGCGCTCGACAAGACGTTGATTGTTCCCTGTGTCGCGGACGAACAGTTATTTTATTATTCGCCTGAGCTTCGAGCCGAAGTTCGTTCGGCATTTAATTATCTCGACCAAGATCGGGTAATTCTTTACGCGGGTTCGACCGCTCCTTGGCAGTGTATACCCGAGACAGTTGCGCTTATTGAGACGGCATTGAGAGGGCATCCGGCATTCAATGCGCTAATCGTCACCCCGAATATCCCAATATTTGACGCGACGTTTTCTCCGGAGTTGCGGCCTCGAATTCGTCTGGTTTCCGGAACGCTTAAAGATATGAATCGGTTTTTGCATGCGGCCGATTTCGGTGTCTTGCTAAGAAAGCGGGATGCGATCAATAAGGTCGCCTCACCGGTGAAATTTGCCGAATACAGCTTGACCGGTCTGACAGTCATTTGCAGTGACGCCGTTGAGCAAGTGGTGGAAATCGGTCGTGAATTATGTAATACGATCAACGCCGAGACTTTTTTTTCTGTTTTTGTAACGAGCGGTAGTACGCCTCCGGATCGTGTGAGAATTGCGTCATTGGCGCAACAGCTACTGGGGCGTAAAAAATATATAGATGTAATGGCAAGGTTTTATAGCAAGCCATGAGAATTTCTGTCGCTCTATGTACTTACAACGGCACGCGTTTCCTGAAAAGGCAGTTGGCGAGTTTGCTGACGCAGACGCGCCAGCCAGATGAGCTCATCGTATGTGATGATTGCTCTTCGGATGGAACAGTCCAGGTCTTGATGGATTTTCAAAAACAGGCGTCCTTTCCCGTAAAGATACAAATCAATGTCCTTAATGTCGGACCCGCGAAGAATTTTGAACAGGCTATTGCACTTTGTACCGGTGACTTGATTTCGCTTTGCGATCAGGATGACGTATGGCTGCCGAATAAGCTTGAAGTCGCGGAACGTTATTTTATTCAGTTTCCGAGTATGGACGCAGTATTTTCGGACGGCCTGGTCGTTGATGCGACGCTTGAATTAATCGGGTACAAGCTTTGGGATCACGTAGGCTTCAATGCCGAAGAACGTCGGATGATGCAGCAGCAACGCGGTCTTGAGGTGCTACTCAAACATGTTGTAGTTACCGGTGCAACGTTGAGCATAAGAGCGCGACTTCGAGAACGAATATTTCCGATTCCGACGAGCTGGATGCATGATGCATGGATAGCGTTGATGGCTGCATCATCCAGCGCGTTAGGCGCGGTCGAAGAGCCATTGTTCCTCTATCGTCAACATGAGGCCAACCAAATAGGGGCGCGGCAGCGTTCGTTAACGACACTATGCAAGGAGGCACTTCGAATCAATCGTGAGGGTTATTATGCAGTTGATGTAATGCGCTATCGGGAGGCACTTACGCGACTGAATCAGTTCTCGACTGAAATCAGACCGGACGCAATCGAACTGATGAATGCCAAGTTAAATCATCTGGAAATCCGCTCGTCTCTTCCAGCCACACGGATTCTCCGGTTGCCAGGGATTTTAGTGGAGCTGGTATCACATGGTTATCGTCGTTATTCGGTAGGTTGGGAAGTTGCGATCAAAGATTTCCTGCTCCGGGCCGAATCTCGATAGAATTAATACTCATCATGAGTGTCCCGGCAGCCCATATTTTTTTCATTCTTCAACCCGTCTGCGGCAAGGGCAGTTTTTTCATCAGCCTTGTTCACACTTATTTCGATTACTTGGCTTAATGTTTCAAGATCGCCTGGCAATTCGTGAATCAAAAATTACTTAACTTTTAGATGCGGGTTTTCGACAATGAAAAAATGGACCGCGATTCAGGCTCTTCGAGGAATTGCAGTTTTGGGCGTAGTCGCATTTCACTCCCTGTCGGTGGAAAAAAAATACTTTGGTGAGAATCTGTTATTACCCCACTTTTTTACGTTCGGGCAATCGGGAGTCGACCTGTTTTTCGTGATTAGCGGATTTATTATGGTGACAGTCACGGCTGGACGTTTCGGGTTTACGAGAGAGGTGAAAAAATTCGCATGGAGCAGACTGGCCAGAATATATCCAACGTACTGGTTTTATCTCCTGCTTTCCATTGGCATTTTTTTGGCGGAGCCAAGTTGGGTGTTTCGATCGTTAAAAGGAGACCTGTTGATCTCATCTTTTTTCCTACTGCCAAGCGACGAACTTCCTCTGGTCATGGTTGCGTGGTCGCTCGTTTACGAATTATGGTTCTACGCGGTTTTTGCAATTTTGCTCAGGTTTAAAGAAGCTTTCCTGCTCCCTTCGTTGATTGTCTGGGGATGTGTGGTGGCGTCTGTCAATATCGTAATGTCGATTCATGACCTCCCATCCTATTTGTATATACTTTTCCATCCCTATTCGCTTGAGTTTATTGGCGGTGCTCTAAGTGCTATTTTATTGGCAAATTTGCGTCCGATGAAACTCTCGCGTCATATCGCGATACTGACGATTGCGCTGATCTTGTTTGTGGGCCTACCCTTGGCCTACGCCAATCATCTTTTGATGGCAGCGCCATTGATGCGGGTTGGCGCGATTGGGACACTATATATAGGAATCGTTCTTTGCTTCGTATTGCTTGAAAGTTGTAATACATTCGTTTTCCCGAATACTTTGCAATTCGTCGGGGATATTTCATATACAGTGTATTTGTCGCATGCCCTTGTTCTGAATGCAGTCGCTTTATTTTGTTCGAAGATGAGCTCCGCGCTTCATGATGGGCACAACAATATGTTAATTGTGATGATGATGTTTGCTGCTGTTATTGGTTATGGTTGGGTAGGATATCGCTTCATCGAGCGGCCGCTGCTTCGATATTCACATATTTTGAGCACGCGTTGGTTTAGCCACGCATCGTAATCCTGGCGTCGATCAAACTGCAGGTTATTTATTATTTATTATTTAATGTCGGCATTCGTTATTTGAATGGACGAGAAAATATCGTCAGTAGCGACGAATGCAAATTTAGTATCGTTTACCCAATCCAATGCTTTAAGTCGCTCTAAACGAACATGTTTAATTGGTTAAAAAACACATTTTCCAGTAGCAGAAAAAGTATCTCCCGGTTGGCGGACGGGAAGACCTCTCTTGATTCTTCGTCTTCCGGGTTGCCGTCGGCACAAAGCCTTACGTATAAGATACGGGGCGACGAATGTCTCAATAACGACGACTGGAATGGGGCGGCAAAATTTTATCTGCAGGCGGTAATTACGGACGCTCAATATGCTGAGGCGCATATTAATTTGGGTTTCGTTCTTGCGGAGCAGCGTCAATTCGAGACGGCGAAATATCACCTGCAACAGGCGCTGACGTTAAATCCCCAATTGTTTGATGCCCGCTATGTTCTGGCAAGTATTTGTGAGCAGGCAGGAGAAATTGACAATGCGATCGACCATCTAAAAATTGCGGTTGTAATGAAGCCGGATTTTGCAGAAGCATTCAGTTTTTTAGCCCGATTGTATCGGGATCAGGGCAATGCGAATGAGTCTGTCAATTGTTATCGCAAGGCACTCGAAATTGATCCGACTCGCCACGCTACCCACACGGGTTTTCTATTCTCATTGCAGTATTCAGAAATTTGCAACCAAGCGGAAATATTTGCCGAACACTTGAAATTTTCCGAAAAATTTGAAACTCCGTTAAAGCATTCCTGGCATGATCATCCTAATGAACTTAATCCGAATCGGCGTCTAAAAGTAGGTTATGTTTCATCGGATTTTCGGGCGCATTCAGTTGCGTTATTCATGCTGCCGATATTCGAGAATCACGACAAGAATCATTTTGAAATTTTCTGCTATTACAGCGACAGTTTTCGCGACGGGATTACGCAGCAAATATCGTTATTGGCCGATCACTTTGTTTTTTGCGAATCAATGTCGGACGGCCATCTTGCTGATCGTATCCGGAGCGACGGCATCGATGTCCTGGTTGATCTCAATGGTCATACCGGACGAACCCGTCTGCTTACGTTTGCGCGCAAGCCGGCGCCGATCCAGGCAAGCTATCTTGGTTATGTAGATACGACGGGCCTGTCATCGATGGATTATCGCCTGACAAACATAGACGCCGATCCGCCAGGCAACGAGCGTTTTTACAGCGAAAAATTATATCGGTTCACGGATGGCTTATGGTGGTGTTATCGACCTGCCGCAAATTTGCCGAATGTGACACCTTTGCCGGCAATGTCAAATGGGTTCGTCACCTTCGTCTCTGCAAATAACATCGCAAAAATTTCACAGGCCAATATTGCTGCTTGGGCAAATATTTTGCACGCCCTTCCAAATTCACGTTTGATGCTGATGGCCGTAAATGGCGTTCCTGCGCAACATGCAATGGAGGAAAAATTTTCTACGCTTGGCGTCGATGGTTCTCGCCTGGTTTTTCATGGCCGGATGCCGCTCGAAAAATATCGCGAGCTGTTGATTCAGGCCGATATAGCGCTAGATACTTTCCCTTTCAATGGTGGAACCACGAGTTGCGAAACTCTTTCCCTGGGTTTGCCGCTCATATCAATGTATGGAGCCTCGTTCGTTTCAAGGATGGGTTACGCCTTATTGAAAGACCTGAATTTGTCCGATCTGGCAGTTGTAGATACTGATGAATACGTTAACGTGGCAGTGGAGCTGGCAAAGGATATTGATCGATTGTCAGTGTTGCGCCAAGGGATGCGGGCTCGTATTGCTGCGTCGACGATTAGCGACGAGATAAAATTTACACGTAACCTGGAAACCGCTTATCGAGGCATGTGGCAAGCATATATTGAAGAAAGGTCAGACGAACACTGATCATTCGAGGGTGTTTAGGCTTTGTGGCCGTCGTGATCAAACCAATGTCATCGTGTATTAAAGAATCTTTGGTATCCCGTATTTGGTCAACATTTGCAATTTATAAGGCGTGAGCTGGAACACCGAAAAATAATCCTTGAGGCTGACACACCTTTTGTCTTGAATGGTTTTTCTTTGTAATAGTAATACACGACGGCTTTGCCATAGCGACACAATACTTTTCAGATATATCGTATGCAATATCTTTGCATCGCATTTGATCGATGCCAGTATGCAGCCTTCGACGAAAAGCAAGAGTAGATGCAGTGGCAGGATGATTCCAATAGCAGGGCCAGGGCAAGTGAGACACATCACGTAATTTTTATTGCGTTCGCTCATCGCCCTGCGAGATACCTTTGTAGATAGGCGATTGCTTATCACCTTTCCGCCACCGAGGCTTTTGCCGACCCAATGCCTGAATCCTGAATCAGGCAATGCGCGGACTGGATAGCCCAATAGCCTTGCCATGCAGCAGAGGTGCATGTCTTCCGCGAGAGAACCGAACCACTCAGGGAAGCCGCCTAGTTCATCCCACAATTTGTGAGGCAGCCAGAGGCAGGCACCGATGATCATGCCGACCTTATTGCGAGTCGGGTCCAGATTGGGGATGGGGTTCAGGAAAAGGTCGAAGGTGCTGCCAATATCGATCAATTTGCCGGTAGCAGCATCATATTGTGGCAATCCCAGAATTGCCTGCCCTCCTATGGCCTGCGCTGCATTATAAAAAGTACGTAGCGCATCCGGGAAAAGTTCTGCGTCGTTGTTCAGCAGCAGGACATAAGTACCTTTCGCCGCAGCGACCATACGATTGTTGCTCGCGCAAAATCCGACGTTCACCTTGCTTTCGATCAGGACTACGCTTGGATATCGTTCGCGCAAATACCTTGCCGATTCATCGGTAGAGGCATCGTCATGCACGATGATTTCAACATCGAATCTGCAATCCTGTTCCAGTACCGAGCGCAGGCACGCGTCAATGAGGGCCATACCGTTGTAATTGGCAATACAGACGGAGATCATCGGAGCAACTGGCGCAGTCATGATTTTTTGAGCCAGTCCCAGGTATGTGCGATGCCCTCTTCAAGGCCTACCGCAGGCACCCATCCAAAAGCAGAATAGATTTTAGAAATATCCAGTATCACTTCGCGTACATCAATGCCACGGGATGGGCGAAATTCTGTATGCAGGGTCTGACCACAAATACGTCGGGCAACGGCGGATACCTCATTCAAGGTATGGCCTTTACCGCTACCAACGTTATAGGTGCCGCCGCCCGGCGCATCGGCCGCAAGCGCAATGGCGGCAACGACGTCCTCGACATAGACGAAATCGCGTACGCTTTCACCGTCACCCCATATTTCCAGCGTTGTGCCGCATAACGCATGCTGCAAAACGGCACGTATCAAGCCGAAACCGTGATTGAATGTCTGCCCTGGACCGTAGGTATTGGACGGACGCAGGACGGTGACTTTATGGCCAAATGTCTGTAAAGCGCGCAAAAATCCTTCGATAGCCACTTTGCCGGCACCATGATATGAGAGAGGCGTCAAAGGCGCATCTTCAGAGACAGGATTGATAGAAGGGTTGCCGTAGACGGTGCCTCCAGAAGACAGAAATATCAGGTGGGTTTTGGGCCAGGCCTGAAGCACCTCCATTAGTCGAAGCGTGGGTGCCAGGTTTTCCAGTTCCATTACGGGGGTTCTTGCGGAGATTCCTGGAGTGGTGCTGGATGCGAGGTGGATCACGGTGTCGCATTCGGCCTGCAGTTTTTGTAGCAGGTCTGCATCGTCAATACCGCTGCAATGGAAATGTGCGCCGTGATTTTCGCTGAGGAAGGGCTTTCGAGCAATGACATGAACGCGTCGACCGTCTGCCACTAGCCGGCGCGTGAGCGCGGTACCTATGAAACCGCAACCCCCGAGAAGCAATACGCCATTCCGACTCATGGAGACGCTTTCAATAGTTTGGTATAGATGAGCGCATAACGGCCAGCGCAATCATCCCATGAACCAATATGTTGCGTCACCCATTTGCGAGCAGCTTCTCCCAGCGTTTGGTTATGCTCCGAAATTTCTACATAGTCGAGTGCGTTAGAAAAATCTTTTCTCGATGTGGCCAACCAGCCTGTTTCCCGATGATGAACAATGTCCCTATGGGCTGGCAGATCGGTGGCAATGACCGGCAAGCCAGCCGCCATGGCTTCAAGCATGACCTGAGGCCGCCCTTCATCATGACGGCTCAGGGTAATCAGGCCGCTCGCCAGGGGAAACCATGTGTCCAGCAATTCTGCAGGATGGGTCGGTCCATGATATTGCACCCATGACGGAAGCGTCATCATCTCTTGCATCGGACCGAAAAGGTGCAATACCCGATTTGGTCCAAAAAGCCCTTCACCCCATTCAAACAGGTCACCGATTTTTTTGCTGGTCACTCGTGTAATAACCAGCCAGTGATGCACATTTTCTTTTACCGGAAGTCGCTGCAATGCGAACCATGGGTCATCTACACCGAACGGCACCGTCTCTATCTCGGCGATATCGCCAAACGCACTTTCCAGTTCTGCGGCCATCCAATGCGCATTTGGCGCCAATACAACGCGGCGTTGCCGGAGCATGGATCGTAGTAGCGCCTTCATTCCAGGAAGCCGAAGTAGCCCGAAGTCTGCTCCTAGAATACTGATAACAGCAGGTGTTTTTGTCCCCCATAATGGCAGTGCGTTTTGCAGCCAATTGACATGAGCAACATCGACGGAATGGCGGCGATAGCTGCGAAACAGGCGCTCCAATAATCCGAGAACTTTGCCGACTGCACGTATTTTATTTCGGCGTAGCAGATGGGCAATACCTCCGAGGTCGGAAAGTCGTCGTAGCCAATTTTCATCCGCGATGGTCGTATTACGAACAATCCCAGACGGCAATGTGCCGTGAGGTGCCCATAACGCCACGCTTAGATCATTCCTGCGTCCTAACGCTGCGGCGAGGCTGGCAATAAAACGCCCCCGCCAATCCTGATCGCTTTCTGGATAGGACGTACTCACCATTAATATGCGTAATCTATTTTCCATCGGGATCATTGAGATCCATATCCTTATGATGCAATGCTGATATTTGCTCCGACACGATACCGATCAGGAAAGTAAGAATCGCCGAAATGAACATTAGTGCGCTCATATTGGTAAAGCGCCCCATAGTCAGATAAGTGTAGAGGTAGTAACTTACGCCGACGAGAAAAAAAGCGCCACTGACAGGAAGGAAAATCTTTTGCGGCGAATATAAGGTGCCAACCTTGATGATAATCAGGAGAAAGCGCACTCCGTCCCTGACAGGATTGATATGACTTGCGCCGCCCGTCCTGCGCGGCGCGTCGAACGGCACATAAGCGACGTTATAACCGGCACGAAAAAAACTCATTGTGATCGTTGTCGGGTACGAAAAGCCATTCGGTAGTAAATACAAAAACTGGCGAAATTTTTTCGCTTTGACTATGCGGAAACCTGACGTGAGATCGGCGATGGGTTGTTGAACCATCCAACTGGCGAAGCGACTGAACACGTCGTTTGCGACTGCGCGATGCATGCCAGCCTGGGAGCTGTAACTTCTGGCGCCGACTACCATGTCGTATCCGGACTCAAATTTTTTCAAGAGTTTTTCAATGTCTTCCGGTCTGTGTTGACCATCTGCGTCCATAAAAATCAATACGTCACCGGTCGCTGCTCGAGCGCCGCTTTTGATAGCGGCACCATTTCCTTTGGGATAAGGGTGCGCAATTATTTTGACACCATGTTCTTCACAGACACCTGCGGTATTGTCGTTTGAACCATCATTTACAACGACTATCTCCGTGTTTTTGGGGAGGTATTTGAGTAGTGCCGGAAGCAATGCACTTAATCCCTCCGCTTCATTTCGAGCCGGAATAATGACGGACAACCCGACATTCTTTTCTGTAACGGTGGTTTTGATTTCCATTTTTAGAGAGCCGTGATTTTACGTTTTAGTTCTTCGAAAGCAGGTTTATCCCGTAATGTAATAGTCATGCTCAAAAGCGAAGCATATTTCTGCAGTGCTTTTTGTTTTTCGCCTGATGCGAGCAGCAAATGAATTAGATTAATCCGGAACGGAATGCTTCCAGGATCACTATCGGTTGCAGCCTGTGCGTAATTCAATGCTGACGGTAATGATCCGATTTTTGCGATGGAATAATCCATTGCAACTGCATAAATCAAACCTCGCATTCTGCCATCCGCCCAAGGATTCGATAATGCGGCATCCAAGAGCGACTTTACCTCTTCATCCGTCAGGCAAAGTCGTTTTTCAACCAGTATATCGGACAAACTTTGCACAATAGTCGCATCTCGCTGCGCAACGTGTGCGTGAGCGAATCTTTCTCGTAGTTTTAGTTGTACAGAGAGGTCTTTTGAACCATTGTGAAGACAATCTGCATACATGATACCTAATAGCGCGTCTTTGCCCGATAGATCAAGTTCTGTGGCGCGCTGAAAATAGCCACGAGCCATCTTATATTCAGCTTCATTTTCAGTAAATTTTACGTTCTCTTTTTCCAGAATCATGCGTGCAGCTTCATAATTTGCGCGCGGTGAGTTGGGATGGGCATGCACTTCAAATTGGGTTTCGTTGTATTCATTTGACCATTGACTGGCACGCAGTGTCGTGGTTAATGCACAAAAAGCAAGGAAGCAAGCTGCAAATACAAGCGCCGGTATCTTGTGGAGTGTAGATAGGCCCGGTGAAAATAATACAGTTGCAATGTACATCCAGAGTCCGAGAGACGCGAGATAATTCCTGTGCTCGAATGTTATTTCCAGCGGCAATATCGTCGACTCGAGTACGTGGGCAGCCAAGAACCAGAGTATGGCAAATGCAAGAAGAGGTGACTGTTTCCGGCGCAAAATGGAGGCCACCAGAATAAAAGCGCCACCGATAATCGCCAGTGCCGTTTGCGGCGGAGAAAACAATCCATGTGAAATAGGAATGTCGTCATGGAAAAGTCCGAAGAAACCTGACCAAGGGGTTATCAATTGAAAAAAATAAAACCACAGAACTCTGGCTTCGGTCATTAGCCGTTCTGCTAAATTAAAGTCGCGTCCAGCGTAAACGGCGATCAGATATCCACGGTTTTCAATTAGAAGAAAACTTCCAGAAATTCCAATCAGAACAGCAAAGGCCAATATTGTATTCCAGTGAATTTTTCTCCAATTTTTTCTCAAACTCTCAAATGCCAGCCATTCGCAAAGGCATATAAAAAGTGGAATTAGCGCACCGGTTTCTTTGCAGAATATCGCTGCCGGCCAACATAAAAGACCGACCCCAAACGCTATTTTTGACTTAACCCCGGTGGTTGTGCGACCGTAACAATATAAACACAAGGCTGCCAGTGTAAAAAATGCAGCCAGACTCGTCATTCGCTGAATTACCAATAGAACCGGGGTGAGGTTAATAGGATGCAGCAGCCATACTGCGGCAATCCAGCTTGATGCGATGCAAATGGTATCTGCTTGCTTGATATTGCTTAGGCGCGGCAATAATTGACGAGCCAGTATGAAAACAAGTAATCCATTGAATAAATGGATTATTAGATTGACCAGCTTGAAAGAAAACGGGCCACTGCCGAAGAAATAAAAGTTAAGCGCAAGGCTTGCAAGACTGAGAGGCCGCCCTAAGGGGCCGGCATGTCCATCGGAACTTGCTTCCAAAAGACTGGTTATGGATCCATCGAAAAGTCTTAGGGATGCGTCTCCAAGAATATTCGGTTTGTCATCAAACATGAAATCGCCATTAAGCCCGACCCAGTAAACGCAGCTTGTAGCGAGAAAACAGATAAAAATAGCCAATATCGGGCTATGTCTGTTGTACATTGTGTCCCTCAAAAGAAAAGCCCCACCGAAGTGGGGCTTTTTATTAAACGCACTATTTTATTTGCAGCTTGCTGGACGATATTTGTCAATAATTGTGCCGCTGCAAGCCCAATTCAGAACGCCATTACCAGCGTCCGTAGGAGTCATGGTAATCGTCGAACCAGTAATTTTGGCATCGCCCGCCGCAGTTGCCGTTACGACACCGGCTGCCTGAGCTACAGCACTAACGTATTTCGACGTTTGTGTGCCAATAACCAGTGAGGCTGCAGTAGGGAGTGCACCTTTGGTTTGGAACCATTCAGCGACTTGGGTTTTCCCAGAAGAGGCAGCCAAAATTACTTCAGTTACTTTGGCGCGAACTGTATAGTCTTGATATGCAGGCAATGCAACGGCAGCCAAGATGCCGATAATTGCGACCACAATCATCAACTCAATCAGTGTAAAACCTTGTTGCAACGCTCTGCTAAATTTTTTGGTATTCATTTGATACTCCTATTAAACAGTTAAACATGGATTCTGGATGTAGCTGAGCAACTATATGCAAACTCCATGCCAGATCATATCTACGTTGCAATTTTGAAATGCCTTATGGTATTGGGATGACGAATTGATGTGCGGCAATGTTTATTGCAAATATTTAAGAGGCGGGAGGTGCCGTTTTTTGGCAGTGGCGCATCATTTTTTCCCTTAGATGACATTTTTTGGCATGTTAAACAAAAAGGTAAAAGGTCATGGGAAATGACGGAACCAATTCGTGCCTCAGGCAGAATGAATATAACTTGAGTACTTTAAACGTCAAAGCGGGATTCATCGACTTGGAGTGTTGCCGGTAGTATCCTTTCTCAAGAGTTTAGGTCGAATTTGAATTATTTATCCAGGAGAAAAAATGCTATTGAACTGGTTTGACGCCAAGGAAGCCAAGGCATTTGGGTTATGGCTTGCGAACTTTTATCTTCAAAGAACTTCGTCGGAACCGGGGGGACATGTCAAACATGTTGCGCAAAAGCAGGCAGAGCTGCTGCATAAGGTTTCTGACGAGATTACGCGGTTCAAAGTTGAACATAAATTGAATATTTACAGAAAAGCGCAACTCGCCAATGCTTTCAAGTGGACGCTGAGAGATGCGGGCATAGATCAAAAATATGCGGATGAATTGACAAGCTGGTTGATGCTGAGATTTTGATCAGAGCGCTAGTGTAGAAGACGAATGATCAACTGGATTAAAAAATTTAGTTTTGGCAAAGAATTGTCACGGAAGACAATCGCGCTTGGGAATGATGTGTCTGCTGACCTGGTTGATGAAAATGTCAGTTACAAGGTCAGAGGTAACAAGTTGCTGGACCAGGGGAAACTGGAGGCCGCCGCTGATTGCTATCGCCACGCAGTGCAAGCTGACTCGCAGGATATCGAGAGCTGCATTAATTTGGGCTACGTACTCAGTGAGCAAAAGCGGTATGAGGAGGCAAGGGGCAGCCTGATGCGGGCGTTGGAAATTGCTCCATCGGCGGATGCTTTTTATATGCTCGGAACAATTGCCGAAGCTCAAAGCGAGACCGATATTGCAATCGGAAATTTCCTCAAGGCGTTGGAATTTAAGCCGGACTTCGAGATTATTTACCGGCAGCTGTGCCAGCTTTATTTTGGCAATGGTGACATAGAAAAGGCTAGGGAAATAATTCAGAGAGGGATTGCGCTGAATCCGATGCGCGCTGATTTCCACTTCTATCTTGGCAACGTACATGTGCATGAGAAGGAATTTGAACAGGCGACCGGTAGTTTTTTGCAGGCGATTTCGATTCAGCCGAATTTTGCGGAAGTATATGGAAACATGGGACTGGCATATCAGGCGCAAGGCAAGTCGCAGGAAGCGGTGGAAAGTTTTAAAAGAGCATTGGAGATCAATCCTGGCGATGCCATGACCCATCATAATTTGGGTATATCATTTAATAGCCAAGGAATGCCTGAGCTAGCCATCGACAGCTTTCAGAGGGCAATCGACATTAAGCCAGATTTTGCAGAAGCACATAATCGTCATGGGCTTGCCTTACATTCACTAGGTAGATTGGATGGCGCAGTAGAAAGCTTGATCGAAGCCTTGCGCATAAAACCGGACTATGTCGACGCGCATGTAAATCTCGGCGTCGTGCGCAGTAGTCGGCGCGAATATACGGCCGCGATCGAATGTCTTCAAAAAGCGCTAGAGCTCAAGCCCGACTGTGCAGATGCATATCGAAATCTCGGTGTGGCTTTTAACGACGAAGGCTTGCTGGTAGATGCAGCAAATAGCTTTCGCAAAGCGCTGGCAATCAAGCCAGATGATATTGGAGCGCAAAGTAATCTGCTTTTTGTAATGAGCTTCGGGATTGATTGCCCGTCCAATGCTTATCTTACGGAGGCCAGAGCTTACGGGGAGCAAATAGCCGCGCTGGTGAAACGCGATACCCCATTTCGTTTTGATCCTATAAATCGGATGCCGCGCGCTTTGCGGATTGGATTTGTTTCTGGAGATTTGAATACACACCCGGTCGGATATTTTCTGGAAAACATACTTGAGCATTTGAATCCACGCAAAGTCGAACTATTTGCCTATCCCACCAGCCGGCAGGAGGATAGCCTTACGACGAGGATCAAGCCTCGATTCATGGCGTGGAATTCGATCGAGGGGATGGATGACAGTACAGCCGCGAAGCGCATTCATAAAGATCAGATAGATATTCTCGTTGATTTAGCTGGGCACACCGCGCACAACCGTCTTGCGGTATTCGCCTGGAAGCCCGCTCCAATCCAAATAAGCTGGTTGGGCTATTTTGCATCCACCGGTGTATCGGAAATGGATTATCTGCTGGCGGATCGCGTTTCGGTTCCTGAGTCGAATCAGGCAGATTTCACCGAGCCCATCTGGTATTTGCCGGATACCCGACTTTGCTTCACACCTCCCGCTATCGGCGAAAACCTGATGCCAAGCCCTTTGCCCTCACTACGGAATGGTTACCTGACGTTTGGCTGTTTCCAAAATATCGTGAAACTGAATGATAAGGTTCTGACCTCATGGGGGGAAATAATGGCGGCAATTCCTCAGGCAAGACTCCGATTCCAGAACAAGCAACTAGGTAGTCCTGCAGTTCGTGAACGCCTGCTGAGTCAGTTAGCAGATGTGGGTGTTTCGCCTGATCGAGTGAGCCTGGTGGGGCCTGTTGCGAGAGAGGCTTATTTGACGGCATACTCTGAAGTGGATTTCATACTTGATACTTTTCCGTATTCAGGTGGCACAACCACTTGCGAAGCACTATGGATGGGTGTTCCAACATTGAGCATCTGCGGTGAAACAATGTTGGCCCGTCAAGGCGCCAGCATGCTTGCATGTTGCGGTTTGCAGGAGTGGATTGCAAAAGATGCAAAGGACTATGTGGTTCGAGCGGTCGCTCATTCTGCGGCGTTGAGTGATCTGGCGTTGTTACGTACTACGTTACGTAAGCAGGTGCTCGCTTCCCCACTTTTCGACGCTCCGCGATTCGCGCATCATCTGGAGGACGCGTTTCATGCGATATGGAAGAATAAAATTCTACAATAACGCAATTGAAAAAATACCTTTCGCTTGTGTTCCATTGGCTGGGATTGTTTGTAGCCAGACGCCGGCGTATCAAGAATTCGTAATTTTTTCTCATGGCTTAGGGAGCTTGGTCTGAATCTTACACCATCGATTTTGATGCGATTGACATGCTTTTTTTTTTCATTAAAATTCTTTTCTGGGCAAACAGAAATTGTTCAGAAATTGTTTTCAACGACGTGCGAAATTCTCTTGAGTTCAGTTTTGAGTTGCTTTAGTCATGAAACAGCTCTTTGAGGGGAAGGATAGTGGCGGGAGTCAATCTGAAAAATCGCGTCAAGGCAGGAACGATTCATCTTTGTTTGTCTGCCTGCATGGGAGCTCTCGCCGCTTGGCTTGTATTCGGGCTATGGTATCCAGGTGCATATCGAATGATGTCGGGTGGCCAAGCGCTTTTCATTATCATTGTATCTGTTGATTTGATACTGGGGCCAGTGCTTACGTTCGTCGTGTTTAACCTTGATAAGCCTCGCTATTTGCTTAGGCGTGATTTAATTGTGATTGGCGTTCTACAATTAAGCGGTTTGGCTTACGGTCTCCATACCGTTTTTCTGGTTCGGCCCGTCGTGCTGGCTTTTGAGGATGTCCGCTTCCGAGTTGTCACTGATCTAGATGTACGACACGAAGAACTTTCCCTAGCGGCGCCGGATTTTAGGTCGTTGTCGTTGACCGGCCCCAGGGTTCTTGGTATTCGCGAACCTGTAAATAGCGCGGAAAAAAACAACGCACTTGATCTGGCGTTCAAAGGTTATGACATGGGAACACGGCCGTC
>Ga0207118_1059_pt2 | contig 20959 bp, 20 predicted proteins | sample Alteio_BWMinHeat_42_FD_153507 | JGI IMG/M metagenome (GOLD analysis project Ga0207118, IMG submission 153507) | Enriched cells from forest soil in Barre Woods Harvard Forest LTER site, Petersham, Massachusetts, United States -... | ecosystem: Environmental > Terrestrial > Soil > Temperate forest >...
CGCGCTCGTGCTTGGTGCCGATAAATCGAGCGACGACGCGATCGAGTATCTGTGCTGCTTCCATGGATGGTTTCGCCGTCTCCGAAAAAAGTCGACAGTCAACAGTCGACAGTTAACAGTCGAAAGACAAGGAACTAAGCGCCCCTACAGGAAGACTACGTCCGCGAGGGCCGCTTTCTTACCTCGATTGCAAACAATCTATTGTAACTGGTGGGGTGCGGAAGAGCCAAGAAACAGCCGCGAGGGATCGAAGACCAAAAAGTCGAGCCAAGAGAAAATCAAAATCCGCACCCTGAAAAGCGTAGGGTGCGGCACCCGGCAAAATCCGCGCCCTTTGAAAAACGCAAAGGGATGCGGCAACCCCCTTGATATGATTGGTCGATGATTATTAGACTCTTCTGCCCAAAGTGCGCCTATGAAGGTTCGAAGTCCCTCGTAGACTATGCTGAAGTCGAAGTTCCACTCCCCGTCACCAGGTTGACTGACGATGGAACCTATGAAGCGCGCTGCGGACGCGGCCATATCTCCTCGGTCAGACTTCTTAATGCGAAGTTCGAACTTCTCTTCGAGATGGGACTCAATGCGCTCGTGGACGGATATGCGAGGGAAGCTGTCTCGTCGTTTGCGGCCTCCCTTGAACGCTTCTACGAGTTCTACTGGCGCGTGGCAATGCGTCACTTATCAGCGCCCGAAGAGGCTGTTAGCAACGCCTGGAAATCCCTTTCCCGCCAGTCGGAAAGGCAGCTTGGAGCTTATATTTCAGCTTCACTATTGTTGGAGCACAAAATGCCGCAGCTCCTTAATCCGAATAAGGATATCGAGTTCAGAAACGCGGTTATTCACAAGGGGTACATACCAAGCATTGAGGAAGCCATGGAATTCGGAAACACCGTAATGGCGATAATTAACGGAACACTGGATAACCTGCGGCGCTTGGCTCCCGAAGCGGTTAAGGAGATTTACGAGAGCTTGCTTCCGAAACGTCCGGACGAAACTGCAGAAAGCGCTGATGAAATTACTGGAGCAGTGAATATTTTGACCCCCGTCGACGTAATGCATCCCCCTGAACCGGGCGACGGCAGGCTGGGGAAGGTGTCGGACCAATTCGCAAGAATACTTAGTGAGCGCGAGCCTAAGAAACTAGCGCTGTTGTCCAAAGAAGAAATGAAGCGACGACGGCCGAATCACTTTCAAGAATAACTGTGGCCAAAGACTTGGATGCACACCAGCAGCAGGGTTCTCAGGTCGAGAGATGTCCTTATGCCGAGTAGGCCTAGATCGCACCAGCTTGAGACTGAGTCAAAGCGAGAGTTTGCTTTGATCATTCCTTCCCGCTGGGTCTTTCGAGAAGCGAATCCTGATTACGGCATCGACGGCCAAATCGAGGTATTCGACCGGGACAACAAAGCCACTGGCTTGATGTTCCTAGTTCAGCTAAAAGGCACCGACCAGCCCGACCTCAATGACGCTCTCTCCATTCAATTCAAGTTACAGACTCTGACTTATTATCGAAAACTCGACCTACCGGTCATGATCGTTCTGTTCCATGCCCTAACAAGGCAGTTTTTTTGGAGGTGGGCTCATGAGGTCGACACGTACTATGCGGAGCGCGGGCAGGAGTACATGACTGTCCGGATGTCGGAAAGCTCAGCGTGGCAACAGGGAACGCCGTCATGGATCGAAAAGGATCTGACCGAGTTTCGGCAAGTACGATCGCCTGGAATTGACCTCCCGATGACATTCAGCCTCGTTACAAGAGAGGACGGTTTTCTGGGAACACCAAGGGCTGCAGTCGAAGCGGCACTCATTGAAGCCGCTAAAGATGTTTCGGACGTTGTCTCCTTATCCCGAAAGAACCTGCAGGGTGCACACCCAACCATTGTTATCGACAATGCCCAAATCGTCGTCAGTCTGTCAGGTCTTTCTAGCCTTACGTTTCATACTCAATCATATCCAGCTGAATTTGTTGCAACAAAGCTGCCGCATGACATTCTCACGGCCGTCGGTTTGGTGCTGGTAAGGGTCGGCCACTCGAGCCTCGGCGCGCAAATCGCATGTAAGCATCTCGACAAGTCTTCTTTTCTAGGAACTCCCGAAATATTTTTTCAGGTACTTCAGGCAATTGCTAAAGGGAGACGCCTGACGGACGGACTTCGTCTCGCTGAGGGCCTCCTTAGGCCTGAGACGCTATCTCTCGCCCAGCTTCTAATCGTCCCAGCTTTGATCCGTGGAGGCCTTTCTTTGGCAGCGTCCGAAAGAGAATACCTCCGCCATCTTATGAAACAGATCATTGAGCGGCTCGAAGGAGGCGGTCGGAAACACTCAGCTGCCAGCGCTCACTACAATCTCGCCAATCATCTCCGAGCGCAGAGAGGGCCTCATGGCCGAGCTGCCCTTAAACACTACCGACTCGCGGCCAAAGGCGACCCGATTTATCGACAACGACATTACTTCTGGCGCGAGGTCGGAGGTGTTCTCTTCGGGTTAGGCCGGTTCAGTTACTCAGCCAGAGCGTACGAGAAGGCCACTCGCCTGGAGGGCGAAAGTGAGTGCAGGGCCTTGCGTGCGGATGCGCTGATGTTTGCGGGCCGGTACTCGGAGGCCCATGAACTCTTCCGAACTTATGTTGATGCTAACTCTAAAGTTGATGATGCCGAGTGGCACCTGAAATCTTTGGCGCTGCCTGAAATTATCAAATTTCTCGATATTGAAAAACAGACAAGGAATCACCAAGAAGCGACCCGCCATGCCGAGATAAAAGGTCTATCGCCCAGCGATGCCGAGGCTTCGCTGAACAAAGCTTTGCGGTCTGATGCCCTGTGCGCCCTCGCCTGGTTCAACTCGGCGGTTACTGCATACGCCCAGAAGAAACCGGATCACGCCTTTCTCGGTTTTTTACTTGCAGGGTTAATCGGGAGAACTGACCCTGATGCCTGGGCGAATGCTCTGCTGTTGAGTTTGAGCTCTGCAAAATATAACTCACTCGTCGCCGCAATTACACTGGTCGCGTACAAGATAAATGGCGAGCGATTCTTGGATGCATTGAGGAAACTGTCTGAGCAACAACAGCAGGGCTTCCCGGCCGCGAATCTATTGGACCTCGTATGGGACGTCGTCAATGCTGTCGAGAGCCCAAAAGAAGGATTCGAAGTTCGCGTGCTTCGTGAGGGATCTTCCTACGACTCGATCCAGCTTGGGTCCGACTTAACTCCGATACTGCGATTTTCTGAAGAATCGACGCAACCGAAACTCCGGAATCATAAGCAGGATGACCATTGAACGAGTCGCTCTGAACGCTTGCAAGTGTACGCCACCAAGCACCCCTAACATGTCTGTTCCAAGAGTTAGGTCGCCTTTTCATATTCGCCAAGAAAGTTAACGTTCATGCCGAAGTTGCCCGCCGAGTTCTCTTCAGTGACTGTGAGATATCCTTCAGAGAACCGCAAAACCGCCTGGTATCTCTTTCCCTCACTCATCGGATGAGCCGACGAGTACTCGATTGTGTCAGCTCTCATCTCCGCGATGAAGTCGAGCTCTCCAAGGTGTGGACCGAACTGGCGTCCCTTCCCCCAAAGCGCAAGCCCAGAAATGTGGTATCTTCCATCAGCCATGAGCTGGATTCTTAGGTCAGCGCTCTCGAAATCACCTGCTCGAATGTAGTGACCGGATATCGGGTCCACTACTCCCTGCGCCTCGCCAAAACGAACTTCTGCACGGAAAGCCATATCGATTGCGGCATATAGTTCCGCTCGAAACTTTTTGACTTCAATAGGAGTGAAATTCTTACTTTGGCGAGTCGTACTGTCGTATTGATCGTGGTGATCGAAGCATAGAAATGCCAGATTGTCTTCGGCGCTGTTTGCCGAATTGGCGTCGAGATGAGCGATCTGACCTTGCTTGAGCGAAGTATCCCGGTTGAGGCCGAAGCATACGGCGCAGCGCCTCCGCGACTTTACTAGGACTCCGGCCTCTGTAGTTGGCGAAATTGGCTTGCGAGCCACAACTCTCCTTCCCGATGATGCCAGTTTACATGCACGAAGGCGGAACGCCTTAACAATAGGCGGGTGGGGGGTGGCCGCGCCTTGGAAGGCGGGGACCGGGCGATTTCTGATGTTCATGTGATACAGCAGTGGCGAGCGCGAAGATCGTCGGAACGTTTGCACGTCTTAACGTCGGAACGTCGGGAGCGAAGATCGTTGGAACGTTTGCACGTCCTTAACGTCGGAACGTCGGGAGCGAAGATCGTCGGAACGTTGCACGTCTTAACGTCGGAACGTCGGGAGCGAAGATCGTCGGAACGTTTGCACGTCTTAACGTCGGAACGCAGGCGGGATGACAAAGGTCCGACCCCCTAAAAACAAGACGACGACAGGGTAAGACCGCGGTCGCAGAAAAAAAGGGCACGATAAATCGTGCCCCTACAAAAAAAAGCCGGCAAGATGCCGGCGCTACGAAATGAGGAAAAGTCAAAATCCCCAGGTATGAAAGCGATACGTGGGGCACCCGGCCATGAATAGAGATGGGTAGCTAGGGGACCACAAACGCTCACATAATACCAATCTGCTTCAGCAATCCGACCAAGTCATAGAAGAGTTTCTCTTCGACGATCTCGCCGTTCTTCCAGTGCGCGACCGTGCAGAACTCGATATGAAACTTCTTGTTGGTCGGCGCGATCAGTTTGCCATCAGCACCCTTCATCGGCCCGAGCATCGTGCCAGTGAAATCCGCGACGGTGCAGGTCCACTCGCCCTGAGCAATCTCAACTTTATAGGGATGATTGATCAAATGATTGTCGGGGAAGGTCTTGAAAAAGTCGATGGACTCTGCCTTGTGATTGTCGCGCCCTCTTGTGGGCTCGGCCTGGCCCGGCCAAAAGACAGCAGTGTCCCTGGAATGCCGCTTTTCAAAAGTCTCCCAGTCCTGTGCGTTCCACGAATCGTCGAGTGTGCGCATGAGCTCAAGATTGGTCTGTGTCATGTGATCCTCCCAAACTACGCGACAACCCACATTTGCCTGGACATGTGATGGCCATCCGCCTTCCGGGGCACATTCTACACCGTGGCTTGCCCCTCCGCTCAAACCACCAAAACGGAATGGGCCTGCCTTTGGAAATCTGGGGGATCGGGGGACGGACGGGACGTTCTCTGATGTTCATTGATATCGATTCTTTGGGTCGGCGAGAAAAGAGTTGGAAGGTTTGCAGGTTTGCAGGTTTGAAGGTTTGCAGCATCGACCGTCTGAGCCCGCAGCGCTTATCGGAGGAGTGAAACTTGCGTGCCTGGTATGAACAATTTTCCAGTCCTAGTGCGCTCCGCGCGCGGAGATCGCTCGTGGAACATTCGATAAGTCGCTTTTTCTCATAGTCTTCCAGAAAACATCTCGGGTTGGCCCTGCTATTGCCGTTGCTGAAGGTATTGCTAAGGGCCGATTAGTGGTGCTGAACAGAATGCCTTCGATTGGGCATTGAAAGAGAGGATCGTTCATTGGTGTCCCCGTGGCGACCAAAAACGAGTTTCGTCGTTCCCCTCGTTTCGCATGTCCGAAAGGGACTATTTTGGCCTGGCAGATTTCCCACAAGAGAGTTGTCTCGGCTGTGGACAATGTCGGGAGGGGTGGCTTGTATATTCTCACTCCTAAACCTCCTGCGTCCGGAACTTTCATCCAATTGCTGCTTGATGTGCCAGCAGGGGAGGTACGAGCGACCGCCGTCGTGCAAAGGAGCGATCCCAAAGCGGGTATGGGCGTGAAGTTTGTCGAGATGGAACAAGAATACCGCGTCCAATTCTCTAGATGGTTGAAGCGTCTATCATCCTATAGCGATCCTTGCCGACAAATCTAGCTATCGGATTTCTCATGATTTGGGACCTGTCGATACCAATAGAAATTGGGGGACAGACGGGACGTTTTCTGATGTTCCTGTGGTATCGATCGTTTGGCTCGGCGAGAAAAGAGTTGGCAGGTTCGCAGGAGAGGTCCTTCGGCTCGCTACGCTCGCTCAGGATGGCTATCCTCATCGGATAGCCAGTTTGCAGGTTAAAAGGTTGGAGGGCGGAAGAGGCTAGCGAAAGGCGGGCACCCGGCGGTTTCTTCCCTCCATCGTACCGGCGGCGCTATCTGGACTCGATTTGCTGGTCGCCTCGGACATGTCGCTCCAATCTCCTGATAGACAGGTGCCGCTGAATGGCCCAGAACGCGGTGATCAAGCCACTGGCCAAAACAAACGCGCCACCGAGAAGATACGAGTCCAAGTAGGATCGGGAGGTGGCGGCCGATTCGCGCAAGAGGAATGCCCCGGCCAGGAAAAACACGGCTGATAAGAGAATCCCAAGATTGCGGTCGTTCTTCACTTGCGTCTTCCCAAGCATCGTAGAGTCTATACCGCGGGAACTTCTACGATTTGCAAACACCTAGAGCCTAACTCTATTGTAATGTCATAACTTCAGCTATAAAATAGAACAGTGATGAAACGGACAATAGGTCCAAGGCCGTCAGAGCTTTCTTACAGGGTTACCGCTTCCGCTATTTCAACTCGATTGCGTCCTCCGCGCTTCGCCGAATAAAGAGCCGAATCAGCCTGGGCAACCAGGCGATTGAAATCGGGGGCTCGCGTTCCCTCAAATCCGGCTAAGCCGAAGCTTGCGGTCACAGAGAGGCTGTTGCCATCGAAATTGAATTCCGTCGATGCAAGTTCGGAGCGGACACGCTGAATGACTACCGCAGCGTTCTCCCCGGTCGCATGGGTCAAAACAAGAAGAAATTCCTCGCCTCCGATGCGGCCGCAAATGTCGCTGCGCCTGGAATTCCGTTTCAGGATTTCAGAAAATGCCTTGAGTACTCGATCCCCCGCATCGTGTCCATAGGTGTCGTTGACCGCCTTGAAATGGTCCAAATCCGCTAACGCGACCCAGAAGGGAAATCCGTACCTGGCCGCCCCGCTCAGTTGCCGGGTTGCCCAGTCTTCAATGGCGCGCCGGTTGGGGAGCCCGGTGAGGGCATCAGTGAGGGCAAGTTCCTTCAGGAGAGCATTCTTGGATTCAATCTCTCTCTGGAGTTCGATGATCCTGCGGCCCACGCCAGCACGGGCTATGAGTTCTTCATGATGAAAAGGTTTTGTAAGGTAGTCGTCAGACCCCGCCGCCAATCCCTCCACCACGCTTTCCTTCTCCGACTTGCCGGTCAAAATAATAATGTAGGTATAGGATTCTCGAGTTCCCGCACGAATATGCTGGCAGATTTCGATTCCCGTGAGATCCGGCATGATCCAGTCGACGATTACAAGGCTGGGATTGTGCTTCGCGAACAGCTCGACCGCTTCGCGCCCGCTTTTGGCGAACAGTAGCGAGTAGTGTTTTTCAGACAACGCGTGTTCGACGAGTTTGCGGTAAACCGCCGAATCATCGGCCACCAGCACCTTGATCTGTTGTTCGGGAGCTGGCATGGGGTCCTCATCAATCTCGGAGAGCAATCCGCTCATGTCGAGCGGAACGGGATGGTTCCATCGGCCCGGTTGTCGGTGTGGCCCAGATGCTTATAGTTATAAATATTAGCCGAGTTCTATACCATGCTCGGAATTATAATCCCGCGATATTCCAGATCATTAACAAGGCCAACGTCGATGAATTCAGTCGCCTCTGCGAAGACAAGAGGCAAAAACGCAATGATGGGGCACCCGGCCAAGAAACAGCGGTGGCGAGTGGCGAGAAAGAGTTGGAAGGTTTGCAGGAGAGGTCCTTCGGCTCGCTACGCTCACTCAGGATGGCTATCCTCATCGGACAGCCAGTTTGAAGGTAAGAAGGTTTGAAGGTTAGAAGATTTGGAGGCCAGAAGAGGAGAGTCATGCTGGGAAAGTTTACCGCCGACGCTTTGTGCGGACGCGCTTGGCGGACAGCTTGGTCGTCGATGGGGCGCCTTGCTTCGACCTCTGCGCCTGCCCCGCCTTGGTCCTCAAGCGCGATTGTTCGTACATCTCGATCCACTTCTCGCTCGAGATCGCCGAGATCAGCTTGCCAATCGCTTGGAGCGGCAAATCGTCCGGCGACTGGAAATGAACGCAACACTTCCCCATGTCGAGCTTCTTCCCCGCGGCCTGGAACGCCGCCTTCAGCTGCTCGAGCTGACTGGCACTCCAAAAGGCGCCCATCAGGTAGAGCGAGCAGAAGTTCTTCTGCGAGGAGAGCGCGACGTAGCAGATCGGCTGCTGGTTGTAAGTGTCCGGATAGCGAGACAGAGGGATGGTCCAGCCGATGGTGCCCCAGACGAGGCACTCGTCGTAGCCGGGCGGAATGTGCTTGTTCACGAGTGCGCGCACCGTCGCGATGGTCTTCGCACGATCGGCGGGGAGTGAGGCGAGGTATTGCGCTGGCGTCTTGACGTTCGATGGTGGTTTCATGGATCGTGGTCTTCCCGAACGAAGTGTATCAGGGAGCCGGGCTCCCGGCACCCCACGGCACAAAATCCGCATCCCTCCTGCGGCGGGCAAGCCTGAAAACCGCAGGTGCGGCACCCGGCCTACTCTTCTGCACGTAGTGAATAGCCTTTTGGAAGTTGCGCCAAGTCTGGGCGAATGGCATCCGCTGCTACGGGAACGCGAAGCTCAACACCGTCTTGGTATTTGAGAATGATTGTGAAGTCCATCCGCGAGCCCGTCAGGTCGAGAGACTTTTCAACCCTTTCGTTTGTGGACACGAACATCTGGGGAGCGTCGTAATATTCCCGCGAGGATACAACCGAGAAACGCTGAGCGATCTTTTTATCGGTTCCGTATTGCAATTGTGGAGGTTGACTTAACTCTTTCATGCCAGCGTATCCGAAAGCCACGTACCGCGCTGCCAGTGGACCGTCGCCATCTCCCCGGACTTCAAGTAGATCAGAGTTCGAGACATACAGCTTCCTTCCGGTCAGAACGCTGCAATAGGAGTAGACAACAGGGACATCGCAGCAGCCCCAGGCCGTAACGCGGTAGAAACGGTCCTGCACCCTTCCTTCGTTGCCTGTTTCCTTCAGTGTCCACCGCACTTCACGCTCGCCGCCGCGCTTGACCGTCCACGCCTTTACCGTGGCATTTCCTCGCACGCCTTCCATACCGTCAGTCTGTTCATTGTGATAGGTTTCTTCCAAAAGTAAGGGCGCCTCATAATTTCCCGTATCATCGAGTACTTCCGCAAAGCGGAAGGAACGATTCTCAGTGACATAGGTCCAGGCATCCTTGCCCTGCACTATGTATGCTGACGACTCAGCTCGATAAGGGGACACAGCCTTCTTTTCAGTGCGGGGGCCCGTATTCGGAAATCCAAGAAGCGTCACAACAAGAACGACAGCAATCGTTTTCACTGGGGCTCCTCCCGTAAGTATCCCGATTCCACCCCACTCAAAAAACTTCCAAAGAGCGATGATACGCTTGGAAAGCGGCCGTGTTACGAATCGAGTCTCTTCAGGTGGGCCGCCCAGAGGCGTTTTCGGAATTAAGGCGCGGCGACCCGCCGTATCTTCTTCCTGTAATACCGCTTGACAGCGACGCAGGGTGAGCCTATCTTCCCGCGCATCGTCTCTCAATTGACCGGGAGACATCGTAATCCAATACCGCTTGTTCACAACGGTCTATCGCGAGTGGTCCGTGGACTGGGCGCCTTTACGGAGGCTCTGTGCGATTGACCACTCGCTTGTTTCTGGCTTTTCTTTTTCTCATTCCCGGCGCACTTCCAGCGGCAGCGCAAAGGCCCAAATTCTCGCCCTCGCCGGAAGCAACCGATCCCCAAGCCGCGGCTGTGCTCGCTGGTCCCGCCGCAACTGTCCCAGCGCCGGAAAAGCCCGCGCTCTCGCCGGTCACAAAATCCTTCGTCGCTATCGATGCGCCGGTAATCGCTCTCCAGCACGTCCGAGTGATTGACGGTACTGGAGCGCCTGCCACCGAAAACCAAACCGTGCTCATCGACCAGGGCAACATCCGCGAACTGGGCCCGGATGCGTCGATCAAGATCCCCGAAGGCGCAAAAATTGTCGACCTCTCCGGCCGCTCCGTTATCCCGGGCCTCGTGGGCATGCATGACCACATGTTTTATCCCGCAGCATCGGGCATGGGACCGGTTCCCGGCGCTCCCGCACTCCTCGACGAAATGGGTTTCAGTTTTCCGCGCCTGTATCTTGCCGGTGGCGTCACCACCATTCGCACCGCAGGCAGTCTCGAGCCGTACACCGATCTGGCCCTAAAGAAATTAATCGACTCGGGTCAGCAACCCGGCCCCAAGATGCACATCACCGGCCCGTACCTGGAAGGCCTGGGCTCTTTCGTGCCACAGTTTCACGAACTCTCCGGCCCCGAAGAAGCCACTCGCATGGTCAATTATTGGATCGACACCGGCGCCACTTCGTTCAAAGCCTTCATGCACATCACGCGGGCCGAACTCGCCGCCGCAATCAAAGCGGCTCACGCGCGCGGTATCAAAGTCACTGGCCATCTTTGTTCCGTAGGCTTTACCGAAGCCGCCGACCTCGGCATCGACAATCTTGAGCACGGCATCATCGTCGACGAAGAGTTCAATCCGCACAAGCAACTCGATCAGTGCCCGCCAGACGCCGGCACGACAATAGAAAATGTGGATATCGAGAGTGCGCCAGTCCAAGCCATGATCCGCAAACTAGTCGAGCGCCACGTAGCCATCACTTCAACGCTGGTCATCTTCGAAACGTTCCAGCAGAATCGCCCGCCGCTGCAGCAGCGCGTTCTGAAAGCCCTCTCGCTGCCCTCGCGCGTGGACTATCTCGCCGTCCGCGCCCAAATCGCTGAAGGCCCACCGCCTTCCGTTAATCTCCTCAAGAAAGAAATGCAGTTTGAGTACGCTTTCGTCAAAGCGGGCGGAGTGCTCCTCTCCGGAGAAGACCCCAGCGGCTACGGCGGCGTTCTGGCCGGCTATGGCGACCAGCGCCAGGTCGAACTCCTCGTCGAAGCGGGCTTCACCCCGCTAGAAGCCATTCACATCGCTACGCAAAACGGTGCTGACTTCCTCGGCGAATCCGATCGCATCGGCACCCTGAAATCTGGCCGCCGCGCCGACATAGCCGTACTCAAAGGGGACCCCAGCCGCAAAATTGAAGACATAGAAAATGTTGAACTAGTCTTCAAAGACGGCATAGCCTACGACCCCAAAAAACTAGCCGACTCCGTCGCGGGAGCCGTAGGCTTCCACTAGCTGTTTATTCCCGGCAGCGGGTGAGCTCGATTCTCTGCTTAAGCGTCCTTCGTAGCGCCAGACGAAACATTAGAGCACCCGGACCAGTCCATGAGGCAGAGGCGAGTTTGTTGCCCGCTAAGTCCTACCGGACGATTTCTGATGTTCATGTCATATCGATCGTTTGGCCGTGATGATTGGAGACTTTCGGAGTAGTGAACTTCGCGTCTGTCCCCCGGCGCCTCCCCCGGCACCAAAATCCGCACCCTGAAAACCGTAGGGTGCAGCACCCGGCGGGAAAAAGAACCGGTCTGAAGACCGGCCACTACAAAGACGCGGAAGAGCCAAGCTTGCTTGCCAGCACCTCTTGAGTAAGGCATAATTGGAATGCAAGGAGCAAGTGCAGAGTAAGGAGAGATTCATGTTGCATTCCACGGTCACCAGGAAAGGACAGACAACAATTCCAGGGAAGATTCGCAAGGCGCTCCAAATCAAACCGGGCGATAAGCTCCAGTACATGGTGGAGGGAGACCATGCCACGATCCGCGTGCATCCCGGGACGCGGTCGCTGAAGGGTGTGCTAGCCAGCAAGAAGGGCAAGAGGATGAGTTTCGGCGAAATCCGCGAAGCGGCCGCGAAGGCGGCCCGTGACCGCGCGAGTGTCCGATGAGCGCAAAGCGAAGGCTCGTAGACACCAATCTGATCGTGCGATACCTGGTACAAGACCATGAAAAGCATGCCAAGGCGGCGGGAAAGCTATTCGAAGCGTGCGATCGTGGTGATGTCGAAATTGTCGTATTGCCCGCGGTCCTAGCGGAGTGCGTGTTTGTGCTGGAGTCTTTCTATGAGCATCCGCGCGCCGACATCGCGGCGGCGCTTGGCACTTTGATCTCGAGTCCTGGCGTTCAGATCAGCGAAGCCCCGATTCATGTGGACGCGTTAGACCGTTATCGAAGGACGAAAGTTCATTTCGTGGACTGCTTGATTGCCGCGACGGCAAGAGCTGAAGATAGCCCAGTTGCCACGTTCGATGAGGACTTCCGAAAATTTGGGGACGTGCGAATCGAAAACGCATGAGTCGGAGGAAACGGCAGTGGCGAGTGGCGAGAAAAGAGTTGGAAGGTTCGCAGGTTTGAAGTTTAAAAGAGTTTGGAGGCTTTGTTCGATTTCAACCGCAAATAACACAGCACAGGAGGAATCACAATGCATCCTTTACGCAAATTACGGGAATCCGGTGAGCCTACACCCGCCCAGGTGAGCGAGCTACTTGCCGAAAACATCGTATTCCACAGCCCGATCCTGGTACGGCCGATCGAGGGGCGTGAAGTCATCGCGGCGATTTTCGCGCAGTCGAGCGCTACGCGCGGTTCCGGGACCTATACAGCCGAGTTCAAGCTCGATGAGCGCACCACCTTCTTGCGCTGGGTGGGGACCATGGATGGCCACAAGTTCGAGAGCTTGGAGATCATCGTGGACAACGAGCAGGGGCTGATTGTGGAGCGCACGATTGCCCTCCGGCCGTATCCGGCTCTGAAACTGTTCCGTGACGCCATGTATGCAGCGCTCAAGGATAAGCTGCTGCCCGATGTTTGGGACTACCCAACGCCGTAGTGTGACCACGACCCGCCTAAACCCGAAGCGGGAGGAACCAAAACGGACCAACTCGGATTCGTGAATTTGCTGCCTTTTCGCGGGTTTTCTTGAAAGCTTTCAGTTGGAGTCAGCCGGGGATTGCCCTCATAACCCGCCCATCCGACTTGTCCGGTAATGCGACTTACCCGGACTTGGCTGTCTGACGCGAAACAACTGGGCACTTCGTGCGTATAGAAGATTGTGGGCGTTTATGACCCGCAAGGTGGCACGATTTCCTGAAAGGAGTTTCATGAACAAAAGACTCGGTTTTGTGTTTGTTGCATTGATGGCAGTTCCCGTTGCTCTGCTCGGGCAGGCGAAGCCACCGGCGTCGTCCGCTCCGCCGGCGCAGTCCACTCCGCCAGCGAACCCGATTACCGCGAGCGAAAAAGGCTTTTACTCGTATGTAAGTGGCGCGGTCGTCGGTGCGGCGCAGAAAATGCCGGAAGAAAACTACTCCTTCAAGCCGACACCGGAAGTTCGCACTTTTGGCCAGATCGTTGGCCATGTGGCCGACGCTTCGTACATGTTCTGCTCGCAAGCCATGGGTGAAGCAAACCCAGCAAAGGACATCGAAAAAACGAAAACGTCAAAGGCGGACCTCGTGGCTGCGCTCAAGGACGGGGTGGCATACTGCAACAAGGCATTCGACAGCATGACCGATGCAAAAGGCAGCCAGATGGTGAAATTCTTCAACTTCGACCTAGCGAAGTTGACGTTATTCTCGATCAATACGGCGCACACGGATGAGCACTATGGGAACATGGTGACCTATCTGCGACTGAAGGGGATCGTGCCGCCGACAAGTGAAAACCAGTCCGCACCGCCGCCGAAGTAAGAGGCTCGAACACCTAACTCAGCAAACCGCCATGTCCTGGCAAACGCGCTTACCGGACAAGTGGAGTCCTAGGGAAATCGGGGACAGGCGAGACGATTTCTGATGTTCATGTGATATCGATCGTTTGGCTCGTAATGATTGGAGACATTCGGAGTAAGGAGACTTCCCGTCTCGGTCTGTCCCGCGGCACCAGAAACGCAACTTCAGGCTGTGGCGCCATTCGGTAGCGGATGAAGTTGCAGGAAGGCGGCTGCGGCGTCGCGGGCACGTCCGGCGATTTCGCGGGGGTTCGGTCGCTCGGCGACGCCGAGCAGCAGGCTGACCATCAAATCGCGCCAGAGCAGGCCGGCGAACTGCTCGGCAAGTTCGGCAGGACGGCCCGTGAGCAGTCCGGACGCCTGGGCCGCAGCCATGATTTTACGCAACGCGGCGCGGCTTGCCTCGCGGCCTATAGAGTTGAGCGCGCGCGCCACTTCTGGGGCATGGGACAGCTCGGATATCGCCAGCCGGAACACGGCAATGACCGTGGGATCGCTTATCTCGCGGACGAGTTTCGTCCCGAAAGAAGCCAGCACCCGCTCCAGGGTCTGGCGATTGCGCAGTACGGGCAGGTCAGCGGGCACGTCGAATCGCTTGGCGCGCTCGCTGATGCAGGCGATCAGCATTTCCTGCTTGTTGCCAACTAGCGCGTAAAGCTCTCGCTTCGAAACGCGCGCGCGCGTCGCGATCTCCAGCGTGCTGGCCGTTGCGTAGCCGCTCTTCCTGAACGCCGCAAAGGCCGCCTCAAGGATGCGCTCGCGCACTGCGGCTTCGTCGCCGCCTTTCTGGCGGCGTTTTGACCTCGATGCCGTAGCCATCACCCTCTCCTTACCGACTCTGGTACCGTATAGTACCACTTTCCTATTCCCGGACGTAACCTTTTCTCCTCGCGAGCGTCTAAACTAGCAGCTTGGTACCTGTTGGTACCACGCAAGATCCAAATTCCGTTAGGAATCAAAAGGAGCTGAACAATGTCGACGATTGCAATGTCCTTCCTGCTGCTGGCGTTCGCGACGGTCCTGGCGCCCATGGCGCAAGGCCAGTCCACACCGCCACAACCCAAGATCACCGGCGTGCTGACGATCCTTACGCCAAAACCGGGCGTTACGGTCGAGCAAGTCATGAAAATCATGCCCGCCGAAATTCGTGCGACCGTTCCCCTGTATCTCGACGGCAAGATTCAGCAGTGGTTCACGCGCGGCGACGGCCGGGGCGTCATCTTCATCCTGAACTGCAAGGACGTAGCCGAGGCTCGGGCGCTCATCGAAAGCCTGCCTCTCTCGAAGGAAAACCTCGTGGACGAGCAGTTCATTCCGGTCGGGCCACTTTTGCCGCTCGGGATCCTGTTGCGAGATAGTTCAACCAATAAGTGAACTCAATCCGAAAGGAGGCCAAAATGTCGCCGGAAATCATCTTCAATCTTCAACTCATTCTAGGTTATGTCGCGTGGCTGCTTTGCTTCGGGGTGTACGTCATGCCCTGGCTCAAGTCGATGGACCTGGTCGCGGCGCAACGCACCATCGCTACGCTGCACAGTTTCCGCTTCTTCGGGCTCGTCTTTATCCTTCCAGGCGTCGTCGGCCCGAATCTGCCTGCCGCTGGCTTCGCTACGTTCGCCGCCTACTGGGACCTGGCAACCGGGGTGCTGGCCATCCTGGCGCTTCTCACGGTAAGGATGCGTCCGCTCTTTTGGCTGTTCGTGGTCGCCTTCAATCTCGTGGGGATAGTCGATCTCATCCTCGACTATTATCACGCCATCCGGGTTGGCCTTCCCGCGATGGCGGGGCAGTTGGGCGCCACGTACGCGATCCCGATCCTCTACGTGCCCGTGCTGATGATCACGCACGTCGTCGCATTCTATTTGGTGCTGCGTCCTCAGCCCAAGGCGGTTCGAGCCCTCGCCGGCGATGCGGCGGCATTTTAATGGCGAGTGGTGAGTGGCGAGAAAAAAGCAGATCTCTCGCGCCGCTCGGGATAACAAATTGCGAGACTGCGACGACAAACGCACTCCTTAGAGATCGGGCCTCGGCAAGCAAGAGTGGTGTCGAAGGGAAGAAAAGCGGCGGCGAGCCGCCGCACTCCATAAAAAGGCGCGCCCCTAACAGGCCGCTTCGCGAGCCGGGTGGGAAACTTCCCCGTCTGTCCGCGGCACCAAGAAACAGCAGTGGTGAGTGGCGGGAGGGGGAATCAGGGACAGAGAACATGTGATATGCTGCGCCAAATCCAGCAGCCAAAATCGAAATCCTCGTTAAGAAAGGATCAGCCATGGAGCGCAAAAGCAAGCTCACGATTGCAATGGCCACGGCAGTGCTCGCCGTCCTCGGCGCCGCGGCGGCCATTTACGCACAGGGCGCGCAGGACAAGTACTCGCTGAAATCACCGAGCGGAATCGCATTCTCCGACTTCCGGGGATACGAGGATTGGGCGGTGGTCTCTTCGGCGCGGACTGACGAAGTGCTCAAGGTGATCGTCGCCAATCCGACCATGATCAATGCGTACAAGGCCGGCGTTCCGGGCAACGGCCAGCCTTTCCCGGATGGCTCCAAGATCGCTAAGCTCCAGTGGAAGCCGAAGAAGAGCACGGAGGCTCCCTTCGTCGTGGATGTGCCAGACGTCTTTAAGCAAGCTTTCGTCATCGAAAAGGACAGCAAGAGATTTCCGAAAAGCGGCGGATGGGGATACGCGGTGTTCAACTACGAAGCCGCATCGGACAAGTTCACGGCCGATGCCAGCAGCCCCTCAGACTGCGGACACGCGTGCCATACGGTCGTGAAGGCGAAGGACTATATCTTCCACCCGTACCAGAAGCGTTGAACCGCGCCTGCCCCCGCCATCGGAAATCGCGGACAGACCGGACGATTTCTGATGTTCACGTGATATCGATCGTCTGGGTCCGAAATGATTGGAGATTTTCAGAGTAGGGAAACTTCCCGTCCGTCCCCCTGCACCGTCCGTTTGCAGCAGCTACGACACCCAGGTGACGCGGCGGTCAACTACATGCCACACGCCGCTTACCTTGTGCATGAGAAAGTACCCGCCACCACCACACAATCCGCCGCAGAAGTGGTCAACGTACAACAGCGCCTCGGCCTTGTTCAGATTCATTCCAACGCGCGAGACAACAAAAAAGCCGATGTTGTTCGGGAATCTTGCTTCAAAGTCGCCTGCTTTAGTCCCCAAGTCGCTCGGGTCAATGAAAACTGCGCGAGCTCCGCTTGGTAAACGCAAGTCCGTACTGATATCTGTTGAAAATACACTGTTCAGGAAGAAACTGGCCCGGGTCATTTTTGATGATTGTCCAAACCAAGCCTCTGAGACCAAACTCCCTCGTGATTTCTGTGACTGTGCAAACCAAGATGAGCTTTTGGTGCCCAACGAGGGTTCCGAATATGGATTGCGCATAACCACAATCGTGATTGTGCGTCCTGCGTCCCACTTGTCCATATCTTGCAAGACCACCTGCGAGAAAAACGCCGACAGAACCGCACCCGTTTCCGCTTGCGTTCGCCTCTGCTCGACAACAAAAAGCAGTCCAACGAGCGCAAGCAGAAGAGCAATTCCGGCAGTCATGCAAAGGGCATTCTTTTTGAAGCGATTTTGGCTCATGCTCGACTAGAGACCAGCTTGGAGAGCCATTTTACCGCCTCGATGTCAGGATTGGGGAAGAATCGCCGTTGGACTCGCGAGCGAGCTTGTCGCCGTTCATTCGCGGTTCGCAACTCGGGGGACGACGGGGGCAGACGGGATGTTTTCCTTGCGGTTTTGTTTACAAGAAGTGGCCCTTCGAGGCTCAGGATAAACGAGTGGCGAGCAAACAGGAGTTGAGTCTCGAATTGAAAGGGTTTTAAGATTGGGGCTCACCCTTTGGGTGAAAAGAGGTTGAATGTCCACCTCACACCACGCGGAGACTTCTCTGGGAGTTGCTAATGACTACAAATGCGCCGACAGCACTCATTACAGGAGGAACTAGCGGTATTGGCCGTGCGGCGGCTAATAAATTGTCCCTGCTTGGCATCCATGTCTTGGTCGTGGGCCGCAGCGTGGAGCGCGGTGAGAGGACAGTTGCCGAAATCCGCGCAGCCGGAGGTCAAGCCGATTTTATTTCGTCCAACCTTCGGGACGCATCGAGCGCGAGCGAAGTGGCGAAAAAAGCAATCGAGCTCGGAAACGGCCACGTCGATATTCTGATCAACAATGCGGGAGTCTTCCCATTCGGGCCGACGGATAAAACGACGGAAGAAGAGTTTGACAGGGTGTATTCGCTGAATGTAAAGGTGCCGTACTTCCTTGTCGCGGAATTAGCGCCCCTGATGGCGAGGAGAGGCAAAGGGGCCATCGTCAATGTATCGACGATGGTTGCCGATTACGGGGTGTCCGGCATGAGTCTCTACGGCTCAAGCAAGGCAGCGATCAATCTACTGACGAAATCGTGGGCGGCTGAATACGGCCGCAGTGGTGTCCGCGTCAATGCGGTGAGCCCCGGACCCACGCGCACGGAGGGCACCGACGCAATGGGAGAAGGCCTGGAGCAACTAGCCGCCCAGGCGCCAGCGGGACGCCCGGCCACTGCGGACGAAATTGCCGAGGGCATTGTCTTCCTGGCGACGGATCGTTCTAGTTTCATTCACGGCGCAAAACTCGCCGTCGATGGTGGGCGCACCGCGATCTGATTTGCGTGCAGTGATTGCCAAGATTTCGATAATTCGAGTGTCCCGCCGTCGGAGATTGGGTTAATCCACTATTCTCCCAGCACTCACTGCTTGGACTACTCGGCTGCTGGGAACAACAGCTCATTCCCGTCGGGATCGACGATCTTGATCACGTCGTAACCCCACCAGGACTTCTCGGTTGGAACCGAGCGCTCGACGATTTCACGGCGAAACGCGGTGAGTCCATCGACGTTTAGTGCCACGAACAAGCGAGCTTTGTCTCTTCGCGTGGCATCCTCGCAAAGGATGATCTCGCATCCCGCGCGATTGACTTGGCAGACCCCGCCCGCGCCGTCGCCCTCATGCCAACTCTTCTCGAAGCCGAGCATGTCGACGTAGAAGCAAAGTGCACGGTTCACGTCAGCAACGAAAAGCACGGGACGCGCGTACCACCGGTGAGTGATTTGCTCTGTGACGGCTGTCTTGGTCATGCCGGTTCCTGATCCGCCCAACTCGTAGTAGGCCGACAAGCATATCACGGCAATCCTGCGAGGATCGCAATGTAACGCCGAAGCCTGCCCAGCGGCGAGTGAAAGAAGAAGTGGCTAGTGACGAGTGGTGAGTGGCGAGAAAAAGACGAAGAGGGGACGGGGCTAGCGAGAAGCCAAAGTTTCCACTGGGGCGGCGGAAGTCGAATCGGTTTCGGCGGGGCTGGGACTGCTGGAACCGTAAGAGAGGTTGCCCGCCAGCATGCGGCGATATTTGCTGCGCTCGTCGAGGTTCATGTCGACGATCTCGAAGGCCATGTCTTGGGCGCGAGAGTCGCGCATCAGTGCGGTAGCCTGCAAATTTCTCAGGCCCACTTGCAGCTTCAATTGCACTTGCGTGCCGGGCGTCAGGTGCCGGCTGAGAGTGGCAACGCCGCCCGTCAGGCTGGCGGTCTTGATCTCCAGGGAGCAGCCCTCTTTAAGGTTGGTGCACACCGCACGGACCGTTTTCTTCAGCCGCACGCGCGTGTGCCGCCGGTGGCGGACAAATTTCGAAGTTTGCGGAATTGCCAGCGGCGCCAGCGCCAGGTCTTCCTGCTCGATACCGAGCTTGGGCAGAATGGCCAGCGCCCATTCCGGCTCGAGTTTTTCAAGCGATTGAAACGCGGCGATGCGCAGCTCCTGCGGATGCAGCCAGCCAAACATTTTCTTGGTCTCGATGATTCGTTTGAGAGTGGTGACCGATTCCGGCGCGTTGATCCTGCCCAGCGCTTCGATGGCTTTCACTCGCAGATAGGCGCTGGCGCCGACGGGCAAATCGCCATCGGCGATGGTCAGCAGCTTGCCAAGCGCGTCGCGATCCGCGGCCACGCCAATTTCATCAATCACCAGCGGCATCACCAGCGGGTCCACGTGGTCGAGCAGTTCGAGCAGAATCTGGCACCGCCGCGGCGCGCCGCTAGCCGAAATCTGCCGGATCACGCGGTCCTGCGACGTGCGCGGAAATTCCTTTATGCGATTGGGAAGAAATACCATGATCGATTGCGGGTCGAGTTTGCTCAGCAGCCCGGCCATTTCCACGGCTTCCGCGACGGGTCCGCCGCGGACCGTGCTGCGTAGATATTGGAGAGTTTCTTCTCCAAGATCGGTGGCCAGATTCGCGATGTGTTCGGAGTCCTCGCGCAGGCTGCAGCGATTGAAGCGATTCGCCAGTTGCTCCATGGTGGTTTGCGGCAGTTGCTTCAGAACATTCGTCAGCCCCGCGGCCACCTGCCGTGCCCGCAGCGCTTCATCCACAAACTCAGGGATGCGCTCTTCGATGCCCATCTTCGAGCGCAGGCTGCGCGCGATTCCCGGCCGCTGCGCTTCCACTCCGAAGACCAAATCTAACGCCTGCTCCATGGCCGGGAAACAGCGGCTGGTGGCCGCTTCCTGGCTCAAGCGGACAAACGCCGCGCTGACCAACGATTGCAGTTCGGCGTCTTGTTCTACGCTGAGGCGCACGCCCAGATGCCGCAACGCTTCGCCCAACAACTTGGGATCGGCTTTGCCGTAGAGTTCGGCCATCTCGGAGAGTCCTACAGCCGTCTTCTTGCGCGCATCCGCGTCTTCACTCTCCGCGCACTCTGCATAATTCTGCAAGATGCTGATGGCTTCCGCGATGTTTCCTTCTGCGATCAGCTCTCCGACGTAGGACTGCACGTTGCGCGGCGGAATGCACCAGGCCTCTCCCGAAAGCAGCACGGCGCGCTTGCCGCTGTCCGGCACCGCGGCCCAGAACTGCCGGTCCAGAATTTCGCGGTGCGACTCCGCGAGGATTCCGGCATCGCTCATCTTGTCTTCGTGCGCCCCAAGAATCTTCCGAAGGTTTTCGATTTCCTGATTCATGCGGTCGAGCATCTGCCGGACCGCGTTGACTTTGACTTCGCCTTTTTCGAATCGTTCGATCGCGAAGCGGATTGCCAGATGCTCCGCAAGCTGCACCAGAACCGACTCGTCCGGTTTTTCGCTCGGGGCCTGCGCGGCCAAGGCTGCCAGCGCCTGTTTCAACGTGTCTTGCGCGCTGCCCGGCAACTGCGCAACCTGCTGTTGAAACGCGCCCGCCGCGGCCATGCCGCCTTGCCCGGAGCTGACGTTTCCAAAACTCGT
>Ga0207118_1070_pt2 | contig 20476 bp, 15 predicted proteins | sample Alteio_BWMinHeat_42_FD_153507 | JGI IMG/M metagenome (GOLD analysis project Ga0207118, IMG submission 153507) | Enriched cells from forest soil in Barre Woods Harvard Forest LTER site, Petersham, Massachusetts, United States -... | ecosystem: Environmental > Terrestrial > Soil > Temperate forest >...
TTTGAAGGCCATGCAGTTCGCAGTGATCGCACTTGGCTGGACCTTTCTTGAGAGATCGTGTGTATGCAAAACCGATTCAACACACGCACATCGACCGAGTATACCAGGTATGAAATCGGACATTGGGATTTGTGAAATTTCAAGTTCATTGCCCAGAAGAGATTGTAGATATTTTTTGCCTTGTTCTTGCACTGCTTGAGGTAGATCGCCGAACCCACCGTCATCAATATATAGGGAACCATTTTCTTTCAGTGTGAGCAAAAATTTTCCGAGAATGGAGTAAAGGAATAAATAACCCCTCTATCTGCATTGTTGGCCCCGGCCTCATTGCATCAACCTGCCCGCAATTGGTTGAAATCTATGGATTATACCCCAATGCGCGATACGAAGTGTTAGATAAAAACGAAGGCGTCTTAAAGAGGCTACAGGATTCGATTCATAAAGCAAAAATGCTCGCCTACGATCCAACAACATTGATTCGAAAAACCGATCCTCAGAACTGCGATTTCATACAGAAATATCAACCCCTTTTTCAAACTCTGAAGACCAACCTGGCCGAGAGAGCTCTCAATGGGAAAGCCGTCAATGGAATGTATTCCGGCGCCGCCCCGTCCAAACCATTTGCAATAAACGTCGACCCAGAAAAAATGAAAGTGCGCAATTTTGATGTCGACACGTCGAAATTCGAGCAAAATGAAGAGAAAAAATTTGATGCAATATTTGCCACTGCCGTGTTTTTGAATGTATTTATGGATAAACGAGGGCCCTTTAATTCTTACTCCGTTATCGGAAAATTTTTACTCACTCTAAAAGAAAATGGCTCTTTATACATGGATGATTTTGGATTCGGTGATCTGCCCCAAACAGTGCAAGAACAAGGCAAAAAATATTTAGAGTCTGTTTCGGGCCATGAAATTGAAATTTTACGAATCCCAATGTCCGATTTCATACCTGGTCTACTCGGTCGATGTGGATGTGTTGAATCTGTTTTGCATACAGATGACCTCTCAAAAAAGGTCCAGACAAAGATGTTTACTACGAACTGTATGGTATTCAAACGCCTTCCCCGACGAGCAGAACCCTTAAATCAACAAGAAATGGAAAAATTAGATGCGGCCTTAGCAAAAGAAACGCGACGGCCTTTTGAGCCTCTCCGCAATGGATAGGCTCTTGCTGAAAAATTTTAACGCCTCTGCTCACAAAAATCATAAACAGAAAAAGAAAATTCTCAAACGGTTCGTTGAAAGTTTGTAAAAAAATCCTCACCTTAGTATACTTGGCCCTTTTTCATTCAGGAGACCTATGCCCACTTGCTGTCAAACACAATGGAAACAACTCGGCAAATACACCGACATCAAGTATCACAAAATGGATGGCATTGCCAAGATCACCATCAACCGGCCTGAGGTGCGCAATGCATTCCGGCCGCAAACGGTGGACGAGATGATCCACGCGCTGGAAGATGCGCGCAATGATTCTAGCATTGGCGTGATCTTATTGACTGGCGAGGGAAAGCAAGCGTTTTGCGCTGGTGGCGATCAGAAGATCCGAGGCGATGCGGGCTATGCTGATGGCCGTGGAGTGGAGAGGTTGAATGTACTCGATTTCCAGAGGCAGATCCGGACGTGTCCAAAACCGGTGATTGCGATGGTGGCAGGCTATGCGATTGGCGGCGGACATGTGCTCCATGTCGTGTGCGATTTGACGATTGCGGCGGACAATGCGATTTTTGGCCAAGTGGGGCCGAAAGTGGGGTCCTTTGACGGCGGATTTGGCTCGAGTTATTTGGCGCGGATGGTGGGACAGAAAAAAGCGCGCGAAATTTGGTTCTTGTGCAGGCAATACAATGCGCAGCAAGCGTTGGATATGGGCCTCATCAATGCAGTCGTTCCTTACGAACAATTGGAAGAAACGGCGATTCAGTGGGCGCAAGAAATTTTGCAGCACTCGCCGCTGGCCATTCGGTGCTTGAAATCGGCGCTCAATGCCGACTGCGATGGGCAAACGGGCCTACAAGAATTGGCCGGCAATGCCACGATGCTCTTCTACATGACGGAAGAGGGGCAAGAAGGTCGCAACGCATTTGTGCAAAAGAGAAAACCGAATTATGGCCAGTTCCCCAAGCGCCCTTAAATCATTTGTTCTGGCCTCGCGGCCCAAGACATTGATTGCCGGGATTAGTCCTGTGGTCATCGGCACGGTTTTGGCTGGCACTGTATCCATTCCGTTGTTTACGTGCTGCTTGTTGTTTTCGGTGTTAATCCAAATCGGCACGAACTATGCCAATGACTACTACGATTTTGTCAATGGCGCCGATGCAAACAGAGTGGGCCCCGCCCGCGCTGTGGCCAGCGGTTGGTTACAACCCAAGCAAATGAAACTGGCTTACCAAGCGGTGTTCGCAGCTGCTTTCTTAGCGAGCATTCCATTGGTAGCAACATGTGGACTCTGGGCCTTGTTTTTTGTGCTCAGTTCCATTGCCTTTGGGATTTTGTACACGGGCGGGCCAAGACCACTGGGTTACTTAGGACTTGGGGACATTCTCGTGCTGATTTACTTTGGACCTGTTGCGATCTCGGGGACCTATTTTGTCCAAACCCACGAATTTCCTCCGGTTTTATTGACGTTGCCTCCGGGACTTTTGTCTTGTGCCATTCTGACGGCCAATAACCTGAGGGATGTGGAAACAGACCGTGCAGCCGGCAAAAACACGCTTGTAGTCCGCTTCGGGACAACGTTCGGCCAATGGGAATATGCGATATGCATTGTTACAGCAAGCCTAATCCCTGTGATTTATGGACACTATTGGACACTGTTGTTGCTGCCATTTGCTTGGAAACAACTCGATGTTCCCAAAACGGCAAGCCTTCTCATTGCCTACACCGCGCTGTTTTGTATTTAATAAGCTCATGGAGGAGCAGCAAGAAAACTTGATATGGATGATAGGCATGATAAGCGTGATGATTTGACAAGGCGAAGCCCTGCTTTTTTTATCAAGCGTATCAAGCATATCTTGTACATCATGTTTTTTTGTCGCTCAACTCAATGGACATGAACCAATTTGTGTATCTATGAAACTAATGCCTTACAAACTGCCCCTAAAAAACGGCACTTTCCGCAAGGGCATCATCATCCAAATCGGCGACAACTACGGCGACATTGCGCCATTACCCGGTTTTAGCACTGAGACATTAGAGACACTGACCCATGATTCCCCTTCTGTAAAATTTGCGTTAGAATGTGTCAAACATCCCATTGTGCCTCTCTCCGTTCCCATCAATGCGCTCAATGTTCACCGAACTGGTTTCAAAGCCCTAAAACTCAAAGTAGGTCAACTGTCTGTGAACAATACCGTTTCCTGGATCAAAACAACTCCCAAAAATATAGAACTGCGCCTCGATTTTAACCGTCAATGGCCACTCTCCAAACTCCTCGAGTTCTCCAAGCACTTTGCTCCCACCGATTTTGCTTACTTAGAAGAACCCACCAAAGATTTTTCCGACCTCATGGCCTTCTCGCGACAAACAGGTTTTCCCATCGCCATGGACGAGTCCATTCCTTATGTTCCGTATTGGGAAATCCCCACCCTAAAAGCACTCGTCGTTAAACCCACAATTTTGGGGTATGTGCCAGAACCTCCACCCGGCGTCGAACTGATTTTTTCCTCCGCCTTTGAAAGTGGCGTTGGCATCGCACACATTGCGCGTCTTGCCATGCAATACAATCCCAATCGCCCACACGGACTCGATCCCTACAGCCACTTGGTCCAAGACATCATTAACCCACGTCACACGATTTCCAACGGATGCTTGAATATCTCCACTCTTTCGGTGTAAAACCGGGCCACATCGTCGCCGTACAACTTCCCACTTCTGAGCGGTTTGTCGCTCTCATGCAAGCGTGCATCCAAATCGGCGCCGTTTTTTGTCCTCTCTCACTCCGTCTTCCCTCCGTCGAACCACACCTAAAAATCCTCTCTCCCAAACTCTTCATCTCCTCCACTACCACTTCCTACAATGTTCCACCTAGTTCATATTCCCCCTCCTCCTTCCTCGTTTTCACCTCCGGCACAACCTCCACACCCAAACTCGTCTCCCTTACCTTAGACGATTTCCACGCCTCTGCCCGTTACGCAATCCAACTGTGCAATCTACAACCCAACGATGCCTGGCTCCTCTCCCTTCCCCTCTATCACGTCGGAGGCCTCGGAATCATTTTTCGTTGCCTTCTTTCCGGTGCGCGCATTGCCTTCGATCCTGCCGACCCTTCCATTACTCATCTCTCCTATGTGCCCACACAGCTTTACCGCGCCTGGCCCGTCTACAAAAATCTCAAATGCATCCTTCTCGGCGGTGCCCCCATTCACAACATTCCTCAAGAACTGCCCATCATTGCCTCTTACGGCATGACAGAAACTGCCTCTATCATTCTTGGCCGCAAACATCCACCCAAAATCAATGGACACTATTACCTCGGCCACTCCGACAAAATGAAACTCGTTGACGGAGAAATTTGGATCAAAAACTTTGCCACTAAAGACCTCGGCTTCCATGATCCTGTCGAAGGATTTGCCATTGTGGGACGCAAAGACAACCAATTTATTTCCGGCGGTGAAAATATCCAGCCCGAAGAAATTGAACGCGCGCTCACTTCACACCCAGATGTTTTAGAAGCCATTGTTGTGCCGAAAAATGATCCCGAATTTGGTCAAAGGCCCGTCGCATTTGTGCGCACACTAGGCTTTGTGTCATTTCACTTCTTACAAACACTCTTGCCCAAATACAAAATCCCCATCGCGTTTTATCCTTTAGACGAAACTGTCTTCAAGCCTTCTCGTAAACAATTTTTTGAATATGTAAATCATTAATAATCAATCACTTAAATCACTCTCTGGGCAAAAAAATGGCCCTTCACTATAATCCGCTCCTTTCACCAAAAGAGAATATGCCAGAAACGTTGTCTCTAAGACGTATCTTCCACCGGTTCTTCCCAAAGAAGGCCACAGCGACGCTTCCCCCACTGGAGTCGCGCACTTGGAACCACTTGACCGCAGATGAAAAAAAAGACTTGGCTCTTACGACTTTGACGCAGGGCGAATTGGCCTTGCTTCAAGGCAATTTGGGGGCCCTTTCCCTCTTTGACACGGCGGCTTCGCTCGACCCCAAAAATCCGATCATCTGGTACCGACAAGGCCTTGCCTTTTTTGAATACGGATCCGAAGAGGGACGCGAAAAAGCGCTCCTGTTGGCAAGTAAACATTTTAAAATCGCCATTGGGCTCGATTCTCACTGTTTTGACGCTTGGATCGCCTGGGGCAACGTCCTTTTACAACTAGGCCGCTTCCATGACGAACACCACTATCATTTGGAAGCGCGCGACAAATACCAGAAAGCGATCGAACTCGCCCAAGGACAGGGGAAAGAATTATTGTCAGAACTCTATTGGGATTTTGGCATTGTTTGGACAGAAATCGGGAGCCATTCCGGCGAAGCGCTCGATTTTCATCTTGCGATCCAAGCCTTTCAAACCTCTTTGGACTGTCAGCCAAATCCTCTGGCTGAATTCTGGAACGACTATGGCAGTGCCTATTTGCAACTCGGCCTTTTGATCAATGACCAGCGCCTCTTTTTGCAAGCCGCCGACCTTCTGCAGAAGGCGGTCGCCAATATGCCGAATTACGTCGATGGTTGGTATTCGCTCGCCGACACATTCACTCAACTCTATCTAAATTCCATGGATGAGCGGTTCTTTGCAAAAGCCTCCGATTGCTACGCAAAAGCCACATGTTTGGCCCCCAAAGATGCAGAAATCTGGCTCGGTTGGGCGCAGCTTCTCGGCGAAACGGGCCGTCTCAATAAAAACGTCAAATCTCTCATCTCCAGCGTCGAAAAATGCGCACGAGCAGCCAGCCTCGATAAACAAGACACGGACATCACTTGCCAGTGGGTCGAATCCCTCGCTTGGCTCGGCTGTTTTGCAAGCCGCATCGATCTTCTCAATGAAGCCGAACAAAAAATCCTCAAGGCAACGGAGCAATATCCCGATGATCCAGACCTCTGGCGCGCCTACGGAATTTGCCTCATGTGCCTCGCTCACTATTACGAAGATGCCGAATACGACGATATGGCCATCGAGAAACTGCAGTATGGCCTTTCTCTCGATCGAACCAACGCAGAAATCTGGCACGCACTCGGTCTTGCGCACAAACACTGCGCGGATCTGACCGACGACGAGCCGATGATCGAACGGGCAGCCCGTTTTTTCTCCAAGGCAATGGACTTAAAACCCTCTTGCCCTTCGCTGATCTTCGACGGCGCCTGCTCTTTTCTTCACTATAGCGAAGCCCTCGACGATCTCACTTCTCTCGAACAGGCGATTTCTTTGTTTGAATCGCTTTTTCAAAGCCATCGGGGAGCGCTCCTTCACCATCCGGAATGGCTTTTTGAATATGCAACTGCACTCGATTGGCTTGGCTACTTTTCTGGCGAAGAAAAAGATTTTGCCCGCGCTATTGAAGTCTTTTCGCATGTCCTTCTCATCGATCCCGACTATCCAAAAATCCATCTGCGCACAGCCCAAACCTATTTCCAAATGGGCCAGTCTGCTGGCGAAGCCGAATATTACAAGCGGGCACTCCACCATTTCCGTCTGGCCGCGCGCCAAGATGAGGAAAACGATACTCTCTGGCTCGAATGGGGACTTTGCCTCATCCATCTCGCGCACTACACCATCGACTCCGAGTTCATGGATCAACTCTATTTTGATGCGGAACAAAAAATCTCCAAAGCTGGCGTTCTCGGCAATCCACAAGCCCACTACGCCCTCGCCTGCCTCTACTCCATCCTCGGCCAAACCACCGAGTCGATGGAATTCATCCGCAAAGCACTCGCCGCGAAAACGCTCCCACCTCTCGACGATCTCCTCGAAGACGAATGGCTCGAAACCCTCCGCGCATCCGAACCCTTCAGCCAATTTTTAACCGCACTTGAGGCAAAGCTACAAGCCAGAGAACAGTGAGCAAATCACATTGGGTATAAATTCTTCTTTCAGTTAGACTATCATTCACTATGGTCCTCTCTGTCAGAAAACTGAAGAAAGTCTATCCTCCTCATTTTTTAGCCGTCGATGAGATCTCGTTTGAACTCAAGGCAGGCGAAATTCTGGGTTTATTAGGCCCTAATGGCTCTGGCAAGACGACAACCATCCAAATGCTCTTGGGCACTCTTTCTTACACTTCTGGTTCAATCTTCTATTTTGGCAAAGAATTTTCCAAACATTCCTCCGAAATCCTCCAATCGGTTTCTTTTGCCAGCACATACATAAGCCTTCCCTACATTTTGACGATCGAAGAAAATTTGGAAGTTTTCGGAAGATTTTATGGTCTAACACCCAAAGAAACCAGAAAACGAACAGAACCTCTCATGGAGCAGTTCGGCATCTTGGATAAAAAAAAGAGTCGCGTTTCCTCTCTTTCTGCAGGACAAATCACTCGGCTCATGATTGTGAAAGCGTTTTTTACGCATCCCAAAATCGTTCTTCTCGACGAACCCACCGCATCGCTCGACCCTGATGTTGCGATGGAAGTGTGCAACTTTTTATCCACCGAACGAAAGAAAACTGGCGTTTCTATCCTCTTTACTTCCCATAAAATGGAAGAAGTCGCTGAACTCTGCGACCGAGCCATTTTTCTAAAAGAGGGAAAAATCATCGCCAATGATTTGCCCAAAAACCTGGCCAAAAGCGTTTCCATGCATAAACTTCATCTGACCATCACTGACGGCATGAAAAGAACGATCGAATTGGCTGCGGCACGCAAATGGCCACACCAAGTTGAGCACCACACCATCCAAATTTCTCTCGACGAAACAGAAATTCCCGCCTTTTTAAACGCTCTCATGCAAGCGCAAGTCACTTATAGCAACATCCGGATCGAAGAGCCCTCCCTCGAAGAATATTTCCTCCAACTGTCGGAGAAAAAATGAGCATCCATCGCATCTTAGGCGTCTACTTTCGCTACCTTTACGTCCTGCGCAAAGGTCCTCAGCAACTCTCCGATCTCTTCTATTGGCCGATCATCGACATCCTTCTTTGGGGCCTTACTTCTATATGGCTTCAATCCACACAACACGTTCACAACCTGCCGCTTGTCCTCATGACTGGACTCATCTTTTGGCAAATCACCACACGCGGTTCCTTCGACATCGCCCTGAGTCTTTTGCAAGAATTCTGGCACCGCAACCTCATCAATCTCTTCTCCACTCCGCTCAAAATCATCGAATGGGTCTTTGGCGTCATCCTTCTCTGTTTATGTAAACTCGTGATCACCATTTCCTTCGGTTCTATTGCCGTCTACATCCTCTACTCGCTCAATGTATTTACAATCGGCTGGCAGTTCATTCCTTTTGCCTGTTCACTCCTTCTTTTCGGATGGGCCCTTGGCTTCTTTGCAGCTAGCCTCATCATCTATTGGGGGCACCAAGTCGAGGCCATCGCTTGGATGATCGGCTTTCTCTTCGCTCCCTTTAGCGCCGTCTTCTATCCTGTCGAAGTCCTCCCCACTTGGGCGCAAACTTTCGCTTGGTGCCTCCCTACCACCTACATTTTCGAAGGGATGCGCAGCATCCTCCACACCGGCACCTTCCCCACTCACTATTTCTGGATCAGCATCGCCCTCAACCTCCTCTATCTGATCCTCACCATTTCCCTCTTCAAACACATGTTTGAAAAAAGCCGCGCGAAAGGCCTTGCTCGTCTCGAATAATCCACCGCTGAGAAAAAATAAGCGGGGGGAAGCCCCCCGCACCCCCAATTTTTTAACCGCCGAGAGCGCCGAGAACGCCGAGGCGAGGGAAGCCCTCGCGCTCCCATTCGATTCCGCAATTTTTTTTGGGGGTGCGGGGCTTCCCCCACTTTCTTTCTCGGTGGTTATAGACACGTTTTGGAGAATTTGGTATGCTGGGGCGCTTAAATAAGGGTTTTCATGGATAAACGGTCTCTCCTCTTTTTGTTTTGTGTCAGCGCAGCCTACTTTGCGGTTCATTCCATTTTTGGTTTTTGGCAAGGAGAGGAACCCAAAGCAACTGTTGTTGCAAAACCCCCCGTTGTCATGGAACAACAACTTGTCGCTGCGGTGGGCGACAAAGTACCTCTTGTGCCTTCGAGTGATGAGACCTTTTATGTGTTAGAGACCAAATACCAGCAACTGGTGTTTTCCACGAAGGGCGGCAGCTTGGCAGAGATCAATTTGCCCATGCAAAACATCAATCCGAAAAGCATCGTCAAAGAAATTGACATCGACCGGGAAATTCTCAGGGCCTCCCCGCAAAATGCAAGGTTCCCATTACATCCTTTTACAAATCAAAATGGACCCCAAACTTCTGGCACGGAAGGGGGCTATTATCCGTTGTTGCGACGTCCCATCGTGAACTCCGATGGCACCGAGCGAAGCAAAGTAGATCCTAAATATTATGCCCTTGCAGTTCTCGGCGACAACAATCTCGACTACACCATGAGCGAATTCGGCCCGAAGAAGATCAGTTTTACCAATGGTCGGATTACAAAGACTTACACGATTTCAGAAAAAGGTCCCTATTGCTTTGAATTGGAAATCACCGGAGCTGATGGCCTTTGGCTCAACTCTGGCGTTCCCGACGTGGAGCTGGTGGGCGGTTCGTATGCCCCGCAGTTAAAATACCAGGTAAAAACCAATAGCGGCGCCGATGTCAATGAGATCAGCTTGCCCAAAGATATCGTGCAAGACAGCAATGTGACTCCTTACTGGATCAGCAACTGCAACGGCTTTTTGGGACTGATTCTCGATCCATTGACAAGCATCGGCACCGGTTACAAAGTCCAAAAAATCGACGGAACTCTTCTGCCCACTCGCCTTTCCTTAATTGATGCAGCCTATCAACTCTACCCAGCTTCTAGCTACTCTGGTTATGCGACTCTTCTTCCCTTAAAAGACTCTCAAAAATTGCGCATCTTTGCCGGACCTTATGATGAATCGCTCCTCAAAGAACTCGATGCGCTTTACGAAGACCCCACCCAAAATTACAATCCAGAATACAATCTGGCCATCTCCATTCAGGGTTGGTTCTCCTTCATTTCGCAACCTTTCTCCAAGTTCCTCTTTCTCTTGATGCGGCTTTTCTACGCGATTTCCCATTCCTGGGCCATCTCGATCGTGCTCCTGACCATTGCTCTAAAAGCCATGATGTACCCGCTCAACAACTGGTCGATCCGCTCCACCGTGAAAATGCAAGAGATCGCACCGCGCGTCAAAGCCGTCCAAGAGCGGAACAAAAAAGATCCGAAACGGGCGCAAATGGAAGTGATGAACCTCTACAAAGAAGCGGGCGTCAACCCTTTTAGCGGCTGCCTTCCCATGCTCCTCCAAATGCCGTTTTTGATCGGGATGTTCTACATGCTCAAAAGCACCTTTCCCTTGCGCGGTGCCGTGTTCATTCCAGGTTGGATCGACGATCTAGCTGCACCCGATGTTCTCTTTAGTTGGGGGCAACCGATCTGGCTCATCGGCAATGAATTCCACCTCCTCCCGATCCTCACCGGTCTTGTCATGTTCATCCAAGGAAAAATGGCCCAAAAAATACCCAAAGATCCAAGCCAACTCACCGATCAAGAAAAGCAGCAAAAAATGATGGGAACCATGATGGCCGTCCTCTTTACCGTCATGTTTTATAACTTCCCTTCCGGCTTAAATATCTATTTCATGATCTCCACTTTGTTGGGCATCCTGCAGCAAAAACTGATGATGAAAAAACTCAAGGTAAATGCGAGTGCACCGCAGAGATAAAAATAATGGCGGGGAAGCCCCTGCCACCCCATTTTTTTACCGCCGAGAGCGCCGAGAACGCCGAGGCGGGGATGCCCCGCACCCCCAAAACTGATATGAAGGAATGGAATGAGTTCCTCGCTACTCTTGATCCGGAACTTGTAAAACGATATCCATTAAAAGTTGTTCGCTTTGATGCCGGCAATCTTTATCTAGAGGCTGATGGCCTAACAGCCGCTTGGTTTGACGAACACGTCAAGCCCTTGTTAAAAAATTTTCGAAACCAAAATAACCGCCCCATCCAAGTTCACCTCAATGCAGCAGGTAAAAAAACAAACCCTGCTGCGCAACAACTCACATTCAGCCCCCATCCCATCGATCCCAGCTGCACCTTCGCCAACTTTGTCGTTTTTCCCGGCAATGCCATGGCCTATAAACTCCTCTCCCAACCCACCTTCAATCCCATCTATCTTTATGGCCCCAAGAGCTCCGGCAAAAGCCACCTCCTCATGGCTCTTGCCTCCACCTCTAAAAGGGCCTTCTACACTACCGCCGATGCCTTCACCAATCATGTCGTCCAAGCCATCCGCGCCAGTTCCATGCAAGCCTTCCGCAAGGTTTATCGCGACATCGACATCCTACTCGTCGACGACATCCACCAACTCTCAGGCCGAGCCGCCACGCAAGAAGAATTCTTCCACACCTTTAACGCACTCCACACACTTGGCAAACAAATTGTTCTCAGCAGCTCTTTCCCCCCTTCCAAACTCACAGACATCGAACCCCGCCTCATCAGCCGTTTCGAGTGGGGCATTGCCATGAGTTTAGAAAAAGCCGAGCCATTGCAAATTGTTCAACGTAAAGCTGCCCTCTGGAATCTCTCCCTCCCCAACGACGTCATCCACTTTCTCACGCAATTTCCTGATCCCGTTCAAGCTCTCCAAGCCCTGGTTCTGCGCACATCCGGCCCCATCACTTTCCCCACGGCCGAAAAACTCCTCAAGGATCTTCTTCAACCTAAACCAACCCCAGAACAAATCGTCAAATCTCTCGCCACCCACTTCGGCATCAAACCCGAAGACATCCTCGGAAAAGACCAATCCCGTTCCAGCGCCTTTCCGCGCCAAATCGCCATGTACATCTGCCGCGAGCACCTCAAAATGCCCTTCCAAGCCATTGGCAAAATCTTCTCTCGCGACCATTCCACGGTTATGTCCTCTGTGAAGCAACTCGAAAAAACTCCCGAAGTTCTAGAGATTGTGAATGTGTTAGACAATATTTGAAACTTGAAGCACAATCTAGCGCTTTGGATCAAAAGCAGGAAGGAAAAATGACAACGCACACCAAAATTTTTAGAGGCGCGCCTCTTTCGGTCGCATTCATGACGCTAGGCTTATTTGCCCTCAGCACTATGCCAACGCCCCTTCGGGCTGCTTCTAGTGCTTGGACAGTCGCCGGGGTTGGTGATTGGGTTAATGGTGCTAATTGGGTGGGGGGGATGGCTCCCGGCGCTGGCGGTGAAGCAGCAGGTTTTATTGGGTTGCCTTCAATGGGAGGGGTGATCACCTCTTCTTCGGATGTAACAATCGGTTCTCTCGATGTAGATATTCCTGGCATAGGCAATACTTTAACGATCGATTTTGGTACCATAGTTTCCCATACCCTTACTTTTGATAACTCTGGCGCTGATGCATATATCTCGGCGGGTTCCACTTTGAACGTGAACACTCCAATAATCCTCATGAACTCCCAGCTCAACATCGATCCACAATCCAATACGACAATTACTTTCAATCTCAGTTCGTCCGCGATGGGAGGAATCGGAGAAATGGGAGGTGCCCAAAGCGTAACTATTACCGGTGTTCCCGGTGACTTAACGTCCCAAGTTGTCTATGCCACACCAAATGCCTACACCGGCATCACTACTGTGAATGCAACTTTAAGTTGCACGTCTGCAAATACGATTCAGGGCAATCTATTGGTGAATCCTTTGGGGACCTTAGATTGCTCTACCGTCAGTAACGTCTTTTACAATCCTTCCAGTACCATTGCTGATGTAGAAGGCACCTTGACAAATGGCATCGGGATGTCTCAGCATCTTGCACAGTTGCATGTCATCGATAAGGGCAGTGTGAATGCCAGTAGTTTCGTTTTAACAGATTCATCGCTTTCATCGCCTCTCACGATGGGAGGGGGAACTATAGCAGTGGATTCGCTGATTTTTCAAAATGGGGGAACCATTACTTACGATCCCACTTTGTCTGACACGTTATCTACCATCGGACCTAGTTCATCAGCGATCAACATCGATTTAGGTAGCAATACGGTAGATTTAAACGTCCCACCACTCCTTACCAGTTTTGCAGGAGACGTCAGTTTAGCATTCATCAATGCCAACTTCCAAAATGGCGCACTCACCAAAAGTGGCTCTGGAACTGTTGCTTTAACGGCCACAACGACCATTCCCAGCTTTACTGTCAATGCAGGAGCTGTATTGCTTCCAAACTCTGGTGATATCGTGATTACCCTGCCCGCAACTACATTCACAATCAGTGGTGGAGCTGCACTCAATGGCATCGGTACACTAGTAGGCGTTATGGGCGGTCTTACCAATGTCGTGAATAATGGAATAGTAGAGCCGGGGCAGTCTTTGTTTGGCAACATCGGAACTCTGACCATTTCAGGAGATTACACCCAAACGAATACAGGATCTTTATTCATTAAGGGTCTCAATACTGGTTCTTGCGACAAGCTTGTAGTGTCAGGAGGAGGAACTGTCATGTTGGACGGTGCGTTAGTTTTTAATGCACAACCGGGAAGTTCTTTTAGCCCTGGCGACCAAATTGTGGTTCTCGACAACACCGGCGGAAATATCACAGGAGCATTCTCCTCGTTTACATCGACAGCTCCGCCAAATGTGACAGCTACTTTGGTACCGACACAGACACAGATCATCATCAAATTTGTCGCTAGTGGTGTATGTCCTCCATGCCCACCGTGTCCACAGTGATCTCGATGCCTAGCAATAAAAATAAGGAAGGGAAAAATGACAGCTCATACCAAAATCTTTAAATGCACGCCCTTTTGGGTTGTGTTGCTTTTCATCGGCTTATTTGCCGCGAGCACTACACCAACGCCCCTGCAGGCTGCTTCTGGTGCGTGGAAATCAACAACGCCCGGGAGTTGGAATACTGCTGCGAAATGGACTTTATCGTCTGTTCCTAATGGGATAGACCAAGAGGCAGGTTTTATTGGGTTTCCTAATACGATGCCGTTCCCGATCATTACTGGTGCTGCGACCATCGGCTCTCTCCATGTCCATATACCCCATACTCCCACCGCCATCGCTTTATCCATATTTGCCACACTCACCTTTTCGTCTTCTAGTACTGCGACCATTACAGCAGGTTCCAATTTAACCATGGCAGGCCAAGTGACTCTGCAGTCTAACCTTAATATCGACCCCCAATCTAGAGAACCTAATTCACCTTTCCCCTTTAAGACGCTCATTACCTTTTCAGGCTTTTCAGGAGGAATCGTAGAAAGCCCACCAGGTTCTGGCAAGAGCGTAACCATTAACGGAGAGGGGCTTTCGACAAGCCAGGTTGTTTATAACGCAGCAAATACCTACACCGGCATGACTACTGTGAATGGAAATTTAAGTTGCACGGCTGCAGATACGATTCCAGCCAATGCCTTGATTAATCCTTTGGGGACCTTAGATTGCTCTACCAGCAATGGTGTCTTTCACATCCCTTCCAGTCCTATTGTTGATGTAAAAGGCACCTTGGCAAATGGCATCGGGATAACTCAAACTCTTGGACAGTTACATGTCATCGATAAAGGCAGTGTCAATGCTGGTAATTTTACTTTAACCGATCTTACATTTCCTCTCACGATGGGAGGAGGAACTATAGCAGTAGATTTGCTGACTTTTCAAAATGGGGGAACCATTACTTACGATCCCACCCTATCTGACACACTATCTACCATCCAACCTACGGCATCCACGATCGCCATCAATTTAAGTGGCAATACGGTAGATTTGAAGGTCCCACCACGCCTGACCACCTTTTCAGGGGATGTTGGCTTAAAATTCATCAATGCCGACTTCAGCATGGGTGGCGGCGCACTCACTAAAAGCGGCTCTGGAACCGTTGCTTTCGAGACGAATGCGGCCGCTACGATCATTCCCGACTTTACTGTCAATGCAGGGACTGTACTCATTACAAATTCTAGCCTCATACAGATCGCAAACATGGGTGGATTCACAATCAATGCTGGAGGTGCACTCAATGGCACCGGCGCACTCCAAGCTGTTCTGATGGGTCCTGTCAACGTCGTAAATAATGGAGTAGTAGAGCCGGGGCAGCCTTTGTTTGGCGACATCGGAACTCTAGTCATCACCGGAACTTATAACCAAAGTAGTACAGGATCGTTGTTCATTAAAGGGGCCAATATGGCCTCTCACGACCAACTCATAGTGTCAGCAGGAGGAACTGTCATGTTGGGCGGTGCGTTAGTTTTTAATGCGCAGCCGGGAAGTACCTTTAACCCTGGTGATCAAATTGTGGTTCTCGATAACACGGGCGGAAATATCACGGGAGCGTTCTCATCGTTTAGATGGACAGCTCCGTCAAATGTGAAAGCCTCTATGGTACAGACAGGGACACAGGTCATCATCCAATTTACTGCCAACCAAATATGCCCTATTTGTCCGATTTGCCCTCCCGTCGTCGTTCCTCCCTCTCCTCCAACAAATCTAAAAGGAGTCCGAATCAAGGATCAATTTGCTCTCCAAACCGACTTGATCAATCGCTTGACTTGGACACCCAGTCCATCAGCCGGCGTCGTGGGTTATCAGATAACACGCAATGGGCAACTGATTGCAACGGTACCCTCATCCACCTATGAAGATCACGATCGTAAAAAGAAAGAAGTCGATGTCTATACGGTGAAGGCGGTATCTATCAACGGTCTTGTGAGCTCCTCGGTGACTGTGACGGTGCTATGAAAGACACAAACTAGACTTGCTGAGGGGTTTGGTTGTGGATCGTGCTGACCAAGCCTGGGCAGCTGATATCACCTACATCCCTCTGATAAAGGGATTCGGATACCTGTTTGCAATCATAGACTGGTTCAGTGTCACTCACCATTGAGCAGCTTTAGGAAGGAATCAAGGATAAAATAGTTTTCTCGGCCGACTTTGAGACTGCGCAAAATTCCGACTCCTTCTAACTGCTGAAGATAACTAGAAGCTGTTTGTCGTGTACCAATACCCGATTCTTCTAAAAACTTAATTTTGCAATAAGGATAACGAAAGAGAACTTCAATCAGATCCCTGGAATAGATACGGGGAAGCTTTGTTTTCATGATTTCGGCTACTTGTAGGAAAAGTTTATGAATGGCCATGATTCTTTCCCGAGTTGCAATCGCAGTTTGTTCGAGACCCTGTAGGATATAAAGAATCCAAGATTCCCAGTTTTGACTCTCCGTCACTTGTCTTAGGCCATTATAGTAAAGCGTTTTATTGGAAACAATGTACTTGGAGAGATAAAGGACGGGAATGTCAAGAAGCCCTTTTTCAATTAAAAACAAGATATTCAAAATCCTCCCCGTTCTCCCATTACCATCTGAAAATGGATGAATTGCCTCAAACTGATAATGCATGATGGCCATTTGAATCAGGGGATCAACAGTTTGATCAGTGTAAATAAACCTCACGAGGTTGTCTAATTTCTGCCGAATTGTCTCTTCACCTTCCGGAGGGGTGTAAACAACCTCACCAAGCGGGTTCACCAACTTGGTCCCAGATTCCTTCCGAATGCCGAGCGTTGAATTCTTAAGAATTTGAACAATTTCCTCAAATAAAGGAGTCGTAAGCATCCGCTTTTTTACTTTGAGAGCGTGGAATCCGTGCCAAAGAGCATCCTTATAAAACAGAACCTCTTTTGTTTGCGCATTGATCATCACATCGCCATCAGAAAAAGCTCGGTACAGTTCATCATTTGTTGTCACAATATTCTCGATTTCCGATGACATCTTTGCTTCGGACAATCCCAGCGTTTGAATGAGAACCGCCTGATTAGGGATTAAATGCCCAGATACTCGGAGTTCGACCAGAGCCCTATGCGCCCGAATGGCCATTTTTAAGACAGCATGAGTCTCCAGATTTATCCCCGGAGGCAGTTCCGGCAACTGATTGTAAGGTATTTTTCGATCAAATTCCATATGTCCAACTTGTTAACATGTCCCTCAAATATGTCAAAAAATCCATTATTTTTTAACACATTTCTTAATAAGCTAACAGTGAGTGTTTTATGGAAAATTTTCGAAATGGATACGACTTGTTAAATATCGTACACATCACAAAAATATGCATAAAAATCACTGAATTTCAAACATGTTGAGGGCAACTTGTTTTAATATGCTAGACAATATTTGAAACTTGAAGCACAATCTAGCCCTTTGGATCAAAAGCAGGAAGGAAAAATGACAACGCAACCCAAAATTTTTAGAGGCGTGCCTCTTTCGGTCGCATTCATGACGCTAGGCTTATTTGCCCTCAGCACTATGCCAACGCCCCTCCAGGCTCTTTCCTCCGGTGCTTGGACAAACGCTTCTGCGGGTAGTTGGTCGACTCCTACCAATTGGATGGGTAACGCGCTTGTCAGTGGAATCTCCCAAGCAGCGGGTTTTATTGGGCAGCCTTCAGCGGGAGGGACAATCAGTTCTACCATTCCTATAGCAATCGGTTCTATCGATGTAGATATTCCTAACCAGACTCTAACGATCGATTTTGGTACCAATACCCTTTCCTTTAACTCTGCCTCCGGTGCGTATATCTCGGCGGGTTCTGATTTGCACGTGAATACTCACGTAATCCTCCAATCCTCGATCAACATCGATCCGCAATCCAATACGACAATTACTTTCGGTGTCAGTTCGATCCCCCCTCACGCAGGAGGAATCGGAGAAATGGCACCTCCCCAAAGCGTAACTATTACCGGTGTTCCCGGTGATTCAACGTCTCGAGTTGTCTATGCTGCACAGAATACCTATACTGGCCAGACCACTGTGAATGGACGCTTAAATTCCACGGCTGCAGATACGATTCGCGGCAATCTACTGGTTAATCCTTTGGGGGTCTTCGATTGCTCTGCTATCAGTGGCGTCTTTCACACTCCTTCCAATACTATTGCTGATGTAAAAGGTAACTTGATAAATGGCATGGGGTTGACTCAAACTCTTGGACAGTTACATGTCATCGACAATGGCAGCGTTAGTGCTGGCAATTTTACTTTAACCGATCCTACATCTCCTCTCACGATGGGAGGAGGAACCATAGCAGTCGATTTGATGACTCTTCAAATGGGGGGAACCATTACGTACGATCCCACTCTGTCCGACACACTATCTACCATCCAAGGACCTAGTTTATCAACGATCAACATCGATTTAAGTGGCAATACAGTAGATTTGAACGTCCCACCACATCTTGCCAGTTTTGCAGGAGACGTCAGTTTAGCATTCATCAATGCCAACTTCCAAAATGGCGCACTCACTAAAAGTGGCTCTGGAACTGTTGCTTTGACGACGGCTAATGCGTCCCCTACGACCATTACAGACTTTACTGTCAATGCAGGAACTGTATTGATTCCAAACTCTGGTGATGTCGTGATTACCCTACCCATGACTACATTCACAATCAGTACTGGCGGTGCACTCACCGGTATCGGTACACTAATAGGTGTTATGGGCGGTCCTACCAATGTCGTGAATAATGGAGTAGTAGAGCCGGGGCAGTCTTTGTTTGGCGACATAGGAACTCTAACCATCTCCGGAAATTATACCCAAAGTAATATGGGATCGTTATTTATTAAAGGCCTTAATACTGGCTCTCACGACAAGCTTCTAGTGTCAGGCTCAGGAACTGTCATATTGGACGGTGCATTAGTTTTTGATGCTCAACCGGGAAGTTCCTTTAGTCCGGGCGATCAAATTGTGGTTCTCGATAACCCCGGCGGAAATATCATGGGAGCATTCTCCTCGTTTACATCGACAGCTCCGCCAAATGTGACGGCTTCTTTAGTGCCGACACCGACACAGATCATCATCAAATTTGTCGCCAGTGGTGTATGTCCTCCATGTCCAGTGTGTCCACAGTAATCGCGATGCCTAGCAATAAAAATAAGGAAGGGAAAAATGACAACTCATACCAAAATCTTTAAATGCACACCCTTTTGGGTTGTGTTGCTTTTCATCAGCTTATTTGCCGCCAGCACTGTACCGACGCCCCTGCAGGCCAATTCTGGTGCGTGGAAAACAACAACGGGCGCGGCTTGGAATGGTGGTGCGAATTGGACTGGCCCATCTCCTCCTAATATGATGGACGAAGAGGCAGGTTTTATTGGAAGGCCAACGAGCTCGACTACCATTACTTCTCTTGTACCTATCACCATCGGCTCTCTCCATGTCAATGTACCCCATTCACCCTCCGTCACTATAAACATACAGCTTTCGTCCTCCTTCATCTTTTCGTCTTCTGGCACTGCGACCATTACAGCAGGTTCCGATTTATCCATAAATACCCCAGTGACTCTGATGTCTAACCTTAATATTGATCCACAATCCAACACGTCCATTTCCATTGGACGAGGAATCACAGGTGGCGGAGGTGTAACCATTAATGGGGAGGGTCTTTCGGCAAGCCAGGTTCTCTATCAAGCAGCAAATACCTACAGCGGCACGACTACTGTGAATGGAAATTTGGTTTGCAGCGTTGCAAATACAATTCCAACCAACGTCTTGATTAATCCTTTGGGGACCTTAGATTGCTCTGCCGTCAGTGGCGTCTTTCTTTCCAGGCCTATTGCTGATGTAAAAGGCACCTTGGCAAATGGCATGGGGATGACTCAAACTCTTGGACAGTTACATGTCATCGATAAGGGCAGCGTTAGTGGTGGTATTTTTACTTTAACCGATCCTACATTTCCTCTCACGATGGGAGGGGGAACCATAGCAGTGGATTCGATGACTCTTCAAATGGGGGGAACTATTACATACGATCCCACCCTATCCAATACATTATCTGTCATCCAACCTAGTTCATCAACGATCGCCATCAATTTAAATGGCAATACGGTAGATTTGAATGTCCCACCACGCCTTACCACTTTTTCGGGGGATGTTGGTTTAGAATTCGTCAATGCAGACTTCAGCATGAGCGGCGGCGCACTCACTAAAAGTGGCTCTGGAACCGTTGCTTTAACTGGGGCCCTTACGACCATTCGCGACCTTACTGTCAATGGAGGAACTGTATTGATCCCAAATTTGGGCGATGTCGTGACTACCGTACCCACGACTACATTCACAATCAATGCTGGAGGTGCACTCAATGGCATCGGTACATTAGGTGTGATGGGTAATGCCAATGTCGTGAATAATAATAATGGAGTGGTAGAACCGGGGCAGTCTTTGTTTGGCGACATCGGAACTCTAACCATCTCTGGAAATTATACCCAAACAGGATCGTTGTTCATTAAAGGCCTCAATATGGCCTCTCACGACCAACTTATAGTGTCAGCAGGAACTGTCAATTTGGACGGTCCATTAGTTTTTAATGCTCAACCGGGAAGTACCTTTAACCCTGGCGATCAAATTGTGGTTCTCGATAACACG
>Ga0207118_1073_pt1 | contig 20346 bp, 14 predicted proteins | sample Alteio_BWMinHeat_42_FD_153507 | JGI IMG/M metagenome (GOLD analysis project Ga0207118, IMG submission 153507) | Enriched cells from forest soil in Barre Woods Harvard Forest LTER site, Petersham, Massachusetts, United States -... | ecosystem: Environmental > Terrestrial > Soil > Temperate forest >...
GGCAATGCTTACCTGTTCTTTGTGGTACTCTTTGGTTTCGCGGTCAGGTTCAATAAAATCAAATTCCGCCGTTCGCATATCCCAGGTCTTTGCTTTATCATGATCCATCAGAATTTTATAAAAGACGGCTTGTCTCCAGTAATCGCCCCCATTCAGTTCTTCAAACCCAGCTTCCTTATTTTTTGCATTGTAAAATACGCCATTCTCTTTTCTTAAATATTCCCTGGCCAATGGTTTCTGGAACTTCGTCTTAGCATTGCTGAATTGCCCTGTTTTATAATCCACAACGTTCACGCTATTCCCGTCAAACTCCAGCTTATCTATTTTGCCGTTAATGGGAACTGCATCCACCATCACATTTCGGTATGTGCGTTCCACGCTGGTTATTTTGTTCCACTGGTTAATGTATTTGTTATAATATTTCGGCAAAATTTCTTCACCATATTGTATCCTGCGCTTAAATTCCTTTTCGGTAAAATGGTCTTCATTCCTGCGCATGAACCATTTGAAATCTTTTAGCAGATCGTCAGTTGTACCAAATTGTTTTTTCTCATCCGCATTCATGTTGCGGAAAAGTTTCTCCAAAGCATAATGCACGGCGCTGCCAAAGGTCATGCTGGCACTCATTGGTGCAGGCACACGGATCAGGTTATTAAAATAAAAAGATATGGGGCATTTTAAATAAGCATTCAGATGCGTAACGCTCAATGAATATTTTTCAAGCAATGCATGAATAAGATCATTGTCAAACAGATCCTGTTTCAATTCAGCTTTTACAGGCTGCAATACATGCAGGTGATAATGCAAAAGTTCCTCCTCACTCGCATGAATATTTTCTGTTTTCAGTTGTGCATACTCTTCCAGTTCAGCTACAAATTTGCTTTTTTCAAGCTCCTTATCTGCACTGTCTCTTTCGGCATAACTTATCACTAATTGTTTTTTGGCGCGGGTCATGGCCACATAGAACAGGCGTCTGCTCTCTTCCTCATCGTTTTCTCTACTGATCTCAAAAATGGTATCAGGCAGTTTGAAGTCCCTGCTGCTCTTTTCTTTTTCCCAGGCTTTGCCGAGGCAACCGATGATAAAAACATACTCAAATTCCAATCCTTTGGAAGAGTGGGTACTGATAAAATTCACGCCATCTTCGGCATAATTTATTTTTTGTATGGGTAAAACAACATTTTCTTTTTCCATCAGGGAGACAGTTTCTATAATATGTTGAAGCGTTGATCGGGAATACCTGCTGCATTGATCTTTAATAAAATCAAAAAAACTGTGCAGCAATTGCATGTTCCAGGCTTTATCATTGGAACTAAGTGCCTGGAACAGAATTCCGCTCTGCCCGATGATCTTTTCAATCAATTCCTGGACAGTGATATTAGCGCTGTCTTTTATCCAGCCCTCTATCATCATCCCGGCTTTATGCAATTTTTCTCCCGAATCATTCCGGCTGAACAGATCATTCTGTTTGTTATTCACTGCTCTCTTTAATGCTTCACGCCAGGAGAGCGTTTTTTCATTGAAATTTTTGTTTGATAATTCCAAAGAGAGTTTTGCTAATTCAAGCGTATCAATATGGAAAAAATCATAATGCAACATCTCGAATAAATAAGGTTCACCTGAATTCGGCCTGCGGATCTCCGCATCAAGATAACGAAGAATATTCAACAACTTTTTGATCAGAGGTTCCCGCAGGATATCTGCCTTACGGCGCGAATTTACAGGGATGTTACGGCTTTGCAGGTATTTTATGATCTCCTCTGACTGCTGGTGTTTGCGGTACAATACGGCTATCTCATTCAAGGCCACTCCTTTTCTTTGCAAAGATTCTATTTCATGTGCAATTCCAACAGCTTCATGAACCAGGTTATAGTATGCACGTACCTGAGGTACAATATCCAGTTTCGCCACATTTTCATTTACGGCATTCAGGATCTTGTTTGATGAGATCCTGTTTTTATTCAGATCTATCATTGCTTTCGAAGCATTTAATATCAACTGGCTTGAGCGATAATTATCCTCTAACTGGATAACAGCAATATCTTTTTCATACCTGGAAATATATTGTTTGAGATTCTCCACATTCGCTCCCTGGAAACGAAAAATGGACTGGTCCTCATCACCCACCGCAAAAACATTTGGCTTGTCCCAGTAATCCACTAGTAATTGCAATAATTCATTTTGTGAACCGCTGGTATCCTGGAATTCATCCACTAAAAAATACAGGTAGCTTTCGCGGTAATGACTGAGTAATTCAGGCTTTTGGGTAAAAGCATCTATCACCCAAAGGATCATATCATTAAAATCGTAACGCTTGTTGCGTTCCAATTTTTCCTGGTAGATATTAAAAGTCGCGGCGGCAGCTTTCAACTGCGTCATACGCTTCAGTTCTGCATCATATTCCTTTTGTCTCAGTTCACCTTTTTTGGCATTTTTGGTGTTCACTTTATACTGATATTCTTCGCGCTCAGGCAAGCCGGTTATATATTCATCAATTTTTTTTGTGATGAAAGCTGTGCTCCAATGTTCACGTTTCATCACATCATACAATTTCAACAACTTCTGGGTTTCATAATATACTTCTCCCGTCCAGCGTTTCATAGGATGATCCTTATCAAAACTGTCTATGATCTCCTGCACATATTCTATTTGCTCCAAAGGGCTGACGGCATCTAAGCTCCTTAAACCGAAAAGATCAAGATTATCCTGTATTACCTGGTTACAAAACGCATGAAAAGTGAAAACATGCACACGGAATGCATCAGGACCTATGAATTGCAAAAGCCTTTTGCGCATGGCAATACTGCCCGAATCGGTATAAGTGAGGCAGAGGATATTTTCAGGAAGGGTATCGGTTTGCAGTAAAATATTGGCAATTCGGGCTGCCAAAATCTGTGTTTTGCCTGTTCCGGGACCAGCCATCACCAGCACAGGGCCATCTATATGCTCAACAGCTTTTTTTTGTTTCGGGTTCAGGTGGCTGTATTCTGTTTCAAACTTTTCTGACAGGGAGGGCATAGAGGGAATTTATATCATTTTTTACAAGCATCAATATAAATCAATGGCAGGCAAGTATCCTAATTTTTTGGGGTATTTCAAACACTAAATACACTTAACCACTGGGTTCACAGCATTTTTTCACGCCTCACCTAAATCCTCTCCAAAGGAGAGGACTTTCCCCTCTTCTGCTTTGGAGAAAGGGTGAGGACGAGGCATTCTTTATGCGCTCTGTGTTGCCTTTTCTCAGTGTCTTCTGCGGTTAAATTTGAAATAAACCCTAATTTTTTTATTGACTGTGAAAAAAGAAATCAATTTATATATTTGCTCATTCCGAAAAACGTAAAATAAAACATAAAATCATCATAATGAAAGATTTCAACTTAATTAAACGTACCCTCATGTTGCTGAGCCTGCTGGGAGCTTTTTCTTTTGTTAAAGCGCAGACGGGGCTTGTACAGGTAATTAATAATTCGCCTGATACTTCCATAAAGAGTATTGATATAAGAATAGACACTGCAAAAGTGGGTGCGGGCATTAATTTTCAAATGGCCACCGGGATGATCACTGTTAATGTTGGCGTGCACAAACTGCTTATCTCCACAAAAGACAGCACGGATACTTTGTCCTATACTGCTTCCTGGAATATTGACAGTGGGAAAGTTTACCTCGTGATGGTGAACGGGGTAAAGGATACCACAAAATATGCCGCTAACCCGGGAGGAATCAACAGAAAATTGAATCTGAACGTTTCTAATAATTATAAGACAAGCGGTAGCACAGGCACTGCTTTTGATTTTGTTCTTTACAACGGCGTTCAGGACGCAGCTGCTATTAATATAAACGAGGCCTCTCCCACAGCTTCTAATTTGTTTAACAATATATCCTATAATTTATCCTTGCAAAGCGGGAGCAGCAGCACTGATTATATTTTCAATATCAGCAATGCTGATAATACAAAATTCTGGGCTTCTTATCGCCTGAGTGCTTCCCAATGGCTTGGAAAGGTTGGAGTATTGTTTACTTCAGGTTTTTCGGTAACAAGCGGAAACCCTGTCGGTGCAGGGGGAGTAAGAGTGTTTCTGGCGCTTACGAACGGAACGGTTATCGAGTTACCTAAACTTTTTTCCCAGGTGCAATTAATACATAATTGCGCGGATACAACTTCTACGAAGCTTGACTTTTATGTGAACGGAGCCCTTGCAGTGAATGACCTGTCTTTTCGCACGTCCACGGCACAAATGAATATTAATGCCTACGTACCCATGAGAATGCATATTGCTTTGGGAACCAGCACTGATACCTCATCTGCTCTTTACGCTTTCAGTAACGTGTTTGATACCAGTTATAATATCTTTATTGCAAAAGGTTTGATCGGAACCGGGTATGCCGCCAATCCTGATGGAAGAAATACAGGATTCGGCCTGGCAATGACAAAGGGCAAACAATTGCCTTATTATTCAAACAATAATGAGCTCCTGTTTTATCATGGTTGTACGGATCTGAGCTATGTTACCATTAGGGGTGAACTGGAACCCACATTTATGGCCAAAAATATTGCATACGGGGATTTTTATAGATATACACCTGCAAGATCTAACTCGGCAGGAATCTACGATGTTAGTGATACATTGGGCAACCTGAAAGGAATGTATGCAATGAATTTTGTCGGAAAAATAAATAAAACAGGCATCCTGTTTGCATCCGGCCTGCAAACCATGGATATGAAAAATATTATAGAAAAAGATACCATAAAAGGCAGCCAGGGACAGGATTCCATCATTAGTATACCGAAAAGTATCGTTGATACCTTAAGCCCCAGGTATGCAAAACGCTTTGGATATTATATTGCCTGGAATGATGGCAAAATTGATACGCTCTTCAAACAAAAACTTTTGGGGGTTCAGCAGTTAACAGCAGATCATTTTGGTATCAATATGTACCCTAATCCTGCCAGAGATGAGGTAATGATTAACTATGAACTAAGCAGGACAGAACAGGTGCAGGTAAATATATTTGACATGAAAGGGATGAATGTGATGAATATCGCCAACGAAAAACAGCAGGCTGGACCAAGGTCATTAAAAGTAAATATCAGCGCTTTAAGTAAAGGCATATACATTATGCAGGTAAAACTTGAAGATAAACAGGCTTACAAAAAACTTATTGTTGAATAACGGAAATCTCAGCTATCTAAAAAAGCCCCGCATGGGGCTTTTTTATTGATTTCAAAACGAGAATGGGTGGCCCGTCGAACCATACTTAGTTTGAGAAGATCACCCTTCGGCAAGCTCAGGCTGACATAATCCCAAATTCCGTAGATTACTCAGTTATAACTGCTTTTATAAGTGTTCATTTTTATCTTCTCTTTATTCTTTGAATAATTGAATGATAAACTCTTAATTCGTAAATTATAATTCAAAGATAAACATTGCCTAAATTATCCATTATCATACCCTGCTATTGCAACGAACTGAATATTCCGTTGACGGCAGCTGAATTGTTGAAGAACGAAAAGGCATTTCCTGCTGATCTGCAGTTTGAATATGTAATGGTTGATGATGGCAGCAAAGACAATACGCTTGCCGAATTGAAAAAATTCAAAGCTGCTTATTCTGACCGGGTAAAGATCATTAAACTATCCGGAAATTTCGGGTCATATAATGCTGTGCTTGCCGGCATGGCCCATGCGTCAGGAGACTGCAATGTGGTAATGGCCGCAGATCTGCAGGACCCGCCTGAACTCATCATCAAAATGTATGAGTACTGGAGCAAGGGAATAAAACTTGTACTGGCCAACAGGCAGGAAAGGGAGGATGGTTTTTTTTACGAGGAGCCTGGCGCATATCTATCACCAGACCATCCGCAAGTTTGCCCTGAAAAATTTACCGGAAGGGGGATTTGATTTTTGTCTGTTTGATAAACAGCTGCGCGAACAGGTAGTGGCTATGAATGAAAAAAACACCAACTCATTATACCTCCTCAACTGGCTTAAATATGATTATATCTGCATCCCCTATACCCGGAGGAAACGGGAAACCGGCAAAAGTATGTGGACCCTGAATAAGCGCATACAATTATTCATTGATTCGTTTGTTTCGTTTTCCTATATGCCTTTGCGCTTTATCACCGTAAGTGGTTTGTTGCTCGGATTTATCTCTTTCCTTTATGCTGTATATGTATTGTTCGCAAAAATAAGCGGGCTGATATCTGTGCAGGGCTGGAGCACCATGATGGTGGTGTTTCTTGTCGTATCATCCTTCCAGATGATCGCCATCGGAATTATCGGTGAGTATCTCTGGCGTAATCTCGAAGCCAGTCGTAAACGTCCGAGTTATGTTATTGATGAGATCATATAATACATGAAAAAACTCGCTAAAATAGTTGTGTTCCTGGTCTCCATCATTTTTACGCATGCAAGAGGCGGTACTATTACCAAAACATACGCCCCCGAAAATTTTGATTCAACAAATTATTATTCACTGCTCGATCAATTCGGAAAGAATAAAATTTTACCCAAAGGATTTGAAAAACAAACATTGATCGCACTTTCTTTTTTTCCCGAATTAAAAAACATACATATTGTTTTCCGTGTCAAAAAAGTGATGATCCCATTGGCTTCGAGGCCCACTATCCTAAGTGTTTTTCACAAAGCGCCAAACAGAACTTATATCATTACCATCAGCAGCAAAAGCCTCGAAATAATGGATCCCATTTTATTACATCGCTTAAACTACAATGCACAAATAGGCGTATTAGGTCATGAGATCAGCCATGTGGCATATTATAATAAATTAGTTTTCCTTGAATTTTTAAGACTATGTTTCGGATTGTTTCAAAGCGGCTTTATGGATAAATTTGAATACAATACTGATAAAATTTGTATTGAACATGGGCTTGGTTACCAGTTGCTGGCCTGGAGTTTAAATATCCGTGCCGTCTTTCCTAAAGAGGCCATGATCAAAATGTTTGGCGAAGATGCTGCAAAAAGAGAACGCTACATGTTTCCCGAAACGATTGAAAGATACATAGCCGGAATGCCTTTGTACAGAACATTTCCATAATTATTTTTTGAAATATGTAGGGCAGGGGACAATTCCTTTCATCCGCTTACATTTATTTTGAATAAAATTTAAATCAGATGAACAAGACACATAGAATGATCGAACGGATCGCCAAATTTGTTGCTGCGGTTATTTTACTTCAGACCCTCTATTTCAAATTCGGGGGAAGACCGGAATCCATTTACATTTTTACCAAAGTGGGACTGGAACCTTGGGGACGTTACCTTTCCGGAATGGTTGAACTTATTGCATCTGTATTGATACTTATTCCCTCAAAGGCCTGGTTGGGAGCCTTTATTGCTCTGGGAGTCATTGGTGGCGCAATTATATCTCACCTTACCACATTAGGCATTGTAGTATTGAATGACGGAGGAATGCTGTTTATGATGGCATGTGTTGTTTTTATCTGCTGCCTGGTCGTCCTGTATTATAATAAAAAGCAAATACCTATTATTGGAAACTATTTTAACAAATAAAACAAAGCATGTCAACAGCCATATTAAAGCAAACTTCCGGAAACGTGCTTGCACAGATCAGCTCCCTGGTGGAGCAGCTGAGCGATGATGATTATTCAAGACCGGTCGGGTTGCTTAATGGAAATGCGATAGCAAAACATATCCGCCATGTTCTTGAATTATATGTTGAACTGATCAAAGGTATAAAGGACAAAGAGATTAATTATGATCAGCGGGAGCGGAACCTGCTCATTGAACATAACCGTCATTATGCGCTCACTTTCATTGATGAGCTTTTACAAAAGATCCGCCAGGTTGAGAAAGATGAAGATGTTTCCATTCTATCCACCATAGAAGAAAACGAGGTCAGTGTACAAAGCACAATTAACCGCGAGCTTTCTTATAATATTGAACATGCCATACATCATATGGCCATTATCCGGATCGCCATCAGGCAGGAGATGCCATATATAGAGGTTGACGAAAATTTCGGTGTGGCCTATTCAACCATAAAGTTTCATAAGCGCCATGTGCACGGTAACGTTTCTTCCGGCTAAAATAAATAAAGGCTACATCCTTACTTCCAGCCGCGATGAAAGATCATGGCGTAAAGAAGCGCTGCCTCCATTGAAATATGATACTTTCGGGCAAGCTGTTTTTTATCCCAAAGATAAAGAGGCAGGAGGTACCTGGGTGGCTGGTTCATTAAATAATTTTACGCTCTGTATTTTAAACGGTGCCTTCATAAGACATGAAAGCAAACCTCCATACCGAAAAAGCCGGGGTTTGGTATTGCTTGATTTTTTTCAATGCAATGATATAAAAAAATTTGTGGCTGAATATGATTTCCAGGGAATAGAGAATTTTACCCTGCTGATCCTTAACAACAATGCTGATCTGAAATTATACGAGTTGCGATGGGATGGAACAGATATTCACCTCAATAAAAAAGATGAAACGAAAGAACATATCTGGAGTTCATGCACGTTATACACAGACGAGGCCATTGCACAACGTAAAAAGTGGTTTGAAAATTTTTTGCAGGCCGATAATGTCCGCAGTAAAGAAAATATCATTCATTTTCATAAAACTGCCGGTGACGGCAATACAGAGAATGCCATTATGATGAACAGGAATGACAGGGTAAAGACGCTTAGCATCACGAGTATTGAACGGAGCAGGGAAAATTTCAGCATGTATTATTTTGATACGGTCAAACAAAAGAGCAGCAATCTGAGGATATTTATTACTTAAGATGTTTTTTAAAAAACATGCTACAAAAGCTAAAATTTCATTTTATTAAGATCACCCGTTTTGAGTTCTGGCCCTACGGTCTTTTATATATCCCTGTATATTTTTATTATTTATACCTCTCGCTGAAAGCCGGGAGCATTACATTCTTCACAGCAGCAAACCCGGGTTTTTACATCGGTGGATTTGTAGGCGTGTCCAAAAAAAATATTTTAGATAAAATAAATAAACAATACCTTCCTGCAACATTATATTTTAAAGCGGGCGATAATTTAGACAAGGTAAAAAAGGAAATTTCCTTACATCAGATCTCATTTCCTCTTATTGTAAAACCCGATGTGGGTGAAAGGGGTAAATATGTGGAAAAAGCAGATGATGAGAAATCATTAAAGGAATATCTATCAAAGAATGATTTTGACTTTATTATTCAGGAATTGGTTGCTGAGGGCATAGAACTTGGTATCCTCTATTATCATTTTCCTGATGGATCAAAGTCAGGTATAACATCGGTTGTCATTAAAGAATTTTTAAACGTGCGGGGCGATGGTAAAAATACCTTACGAACCCTGATAGGAAAAAACATGCGTGCGCAGGGACGACTGGATTATTTATTTAATAAATTTCATCAAAAACTGGATCATATTTTAGAAAAAGATAAAACACTTATACTGGAGCCTATTGGAAACCACGTGCGCGGAACTAAATTCTTAAGTGGCAATTACTTGATCAATGATAAATTGGTAAAAGTGTTTGATGAGATCGGGAAGAAAATTAACGGATTTTATATAGGTCGTTTCGATCTCAAAGTAAGATCAATACCTGATTTGTATGAAGGTAAAAACATCCGGATCATGGAGCTGAACGGCGTGTCCTCAGAGCCGGCGCATATATATGATCCTTCCACGTATATCATCAACGCTTACCGTGCTTTGTTTTTGCATTACAAATTGGTTTATATAATTGCCATGCAGAACAAAAAAAAGGGGATTCAATTTGTTCCTTTCCGGGTTGTATGGAAAGAGTTGAAAAGGCATTTTCAGAAATAAAATTCTAATTTTAACATCATAGCGAGGAGATACGACGAAGCAATCCCTTGAAGTCAGGAGATTGCTTCACTGCGCTGCGTTTCGTTCGCAATAACGGTTAATGGGATAGTCTCGTTTTCCGCGTCATTGCGAGGAGGAACGACGAAGCAATCCCCTGAATCTTAACAAATACCCACGAAATAAAAATGCGTATATATTTGCAACATGAAATTTGCGCAGAGTATTAAAGTAATTGTCAGATGGGCACAACACAGGCTGACCAAAAAGCAATTCATTTTATTATCAAGTGTCTTAGTGGCTGTCTCATCCGCCCTTGCTGCCATTGTGTTAAAGACCTTTGCCCACCTGATCTTTGTCATGGCTACCACCCTTGATAACAGTTTAAAATTCAAGTACTTTTTTCTTATCCTGCCTCTTCTTGGAATATTATTAACCGTTGTAGTTATCCGTAAATTATTAAAAGGAAAATTTGAAAAAAGAATTTCACAAATACTCTATTCTATTGCAAAAAGATCCAGCCTCATTCCAAAAGAACAAATGTATGCCCAGATCATCACCAGTTCATTAACGGTCGGGCTGGGGGGATCGGCAGGACTTGAATCACCTATTGTAATTACAGGTGCCGCATTCGGCTCCAATTACGCGAGAACTTATCGCTTGAGTTATAAGGACAGAACTTTGTTACTGGGATGTGGTGTGGCAGCAGGAATAGCCGCGGCATTCAATGCACCGGTGGCAGGATTACTTTTTACCCTTGAGGTATTATTGGTGGATGTCAGCATTTCCGCTTTTATCCCGCTTATTATTGCCGCCGCGACAGGCGCATTGATCTCAAAAATAATTTTACGTGATAATATCCTTTTATCCTTTCAACTGCAGCAACCTTTTAACTACCACAACGTTCCTTTTTACATTATTTTAGGCATCATGGCAGGATTTGTTTCCGTTTATCATGCCAGGACCTTTGTGAAACTGGAATCTTTGTTCAGCAAAAACAAAGAAGCAACTTACCGAAATGTTTTTACCGGAGGTTTGATATTGATAGCACTTATATTTGTTTTCCCCAGTTTGTTTGGTGAAGGCTATGAAAGCATAAAGGTACTTTCTTCTCAAAAACCCGAAGTTCTTTTGGAAAACACTTTATTCAGCAGTTTCATTCAAAACGAATGGTTTGTTTTATTTTTTGTCGGAATAGTGATGTTAGTGAAAGTATTTGCAACGGCCATGACCATTGGAAGCGGGGGTAATGGCGGCAATTTTGCTCCCTCCCTTTTTGTGGGAGCTTACCTCGGTTTTTTTCTTTCAAGATTTATCAACCTGCTTGACCTGACCAAACTTCCTGAAACCAATTTTACCATCGTGGGAATGGCCGGACTCTTAAGCGGAATTTTTTACGCGCCATTGACCGCTATCTTCCTGATCGCAGAAATAACGGGCGGATATACACTGATGATCCCTTTGATGATCGTTTCTTCCTTAAGTTTTGCCATTTCCAAATATTTTGAACCCTATTCCATGGACACAAAAAAATTAGCGGAAGAGGGACAAATATTTACGCATGACAAAGACAAGAATATTTTAAATACCATTAAAACATCCGGATTGGTAGAAACAGATTTTTTGGAAATATCCGCTACTGATAAACTGGGCGACCTTGTAAAGCATATCTCAAATTCAAAAAGAAATATTTTTCCTGTAACAGATTCAAACAAGCGGCTCTTAGGTATTATCCTGCTTGATAGTGTGAGGGATATTATCTTTAAACATGAATTGTATGATACCATATCTGTGAGTGAACTGATGATAAACCCGCCTGATATTATTTTATCAAACGAAACCATGGAAACGGTGATGAAAAAATTTGATGAAAACGGGGCCTGGAACCTCCCTGTGATTGATGATGAAAAATATATTGGTTTTATCTCAAAGTCCAGCGTTTTTTCTATTTACAGGAATAAACTGATCACTTCAACCATTGAATAAATGATCAACCATTTATTTCTTCCTCCAACTCAACATAGCCGATACCCCAAATGGCATGGATATCTTAAAACGCAATAACATATTCTCACTTAAAAAGATCCAATGCAACACCGTATTTAAAAAACCGAGTGTGAACAAGCTGTGATCACTTCCGGATCCATCGCGTTTAAACAGGCCGGGGAATAAGTTAGCCATGGACCTTACGATATAAACCGGGATAAATAAAATGGTATTGAAGTAAGACCTGAATACGGTGAAACCACCCGGCATAAACAGATTCTCCAATTGCTTTAACTTATATCTCCTGAAATGATGATTCACTTCATCATGCCTGCTCCATAAGGATTGAAATGCCGGAACGGTAACAAAAACAAATCCTCCCGGTTTACAAACACGCTTCATTTCATTTGCCGCCAGACGATCATTCTCCACATGTTCGATCACGTCGAAAGCGCATACCAGGTCGTAGCTATCATTATCAAAACGCAATTCGAGAATACTGCCCTGTTCAATGTCTATGTTTAATTTTTGTCTGACGAATTCATAACAGGTTTGATCATACTCAATGGATTTTACTTTACCGAATTCTTCCAGCATAATGGAAGTTGCGCCGGTCGCTATACCAATGTTCAATATGTTCAGGTCTCTCCTGTTTTTTACGAGTTTTTTAACATGCGTCCTGATGATCTCCAGCCTTGCAGTAAACCACCAGTTGTTTCGCTCCAGGTCATAATATTCTATATAGTATTGGCTATCCATGAGCAATTTTTCAGAGATCAAAATCTACCTTTTTCTTGTACTTTTTATTTTGAAAAATGATCAGCTGATTGCGGTTGTAAACTACTGAATAAACGCTATCCCTTTTCAGTGCTTCCAATGATCTAAAGAAGCTTTTTTGATCCAATGGAAAGGTACTGTTCCCATTGCTGAACAGAACAATGAAATCTGTATTTTTAGTGTAAGGAAAACAATATATGGTATCCCTTAGTGCAAGATGAGGAACTAAAGAAGGTCCCGCCGAAACGCTGGCATCTGCCGGTATTTTTCCTATTGTCTGATGAACGATCGCAGGGTCAAAGGACTGCCGGTAATGTTCCATATCAAGAAATGAAGATTCTGCCTCGCTGTAATAAATCGAATACCTGTGGTAGAATGAAGTAATGGTAGCGGCAAATGTGATGACTGTTACTGTGATTCCGACAAGTTTCTGCCTTCGGCTACCCTCCAGATCATTTATCCAGCTAAACAATGCCATGCTTAACACTGGAACAAACTCTATACAGTAGTGATAGTTAAGCCCCCATTTTATAGGATCATTATGAAATAATTTCTGTGCATATATCGAGATGAGCATGACCAAAAACTGCGGTCTGAGAAATAACGCAAACCCACCAGAAAGCACAATATATACGTGCAGTTCCGGTTTAATGGCAAACAGGTCCGGCATAGGACTTTCAAACAGGAGTCTCAGAACATACATGGGACTTGTGATCACCGTTTTGAAGGCCAGGCCAGGCGTATCACCCAGGGCATCAAATGCAAAATGCATATAGGTAGAACCCTGGGGAGCTAAAGAAGGTATGATATAACTGATCATGCTTAAAAAGTACACCATACCTGCACCTGAAAAATAAAGTGCCCTGAGGGCAAGTTTCCTGTTGGTTTTGAAATGATGAATACATAAACCTATGCCGATAAAAAAGAGCCACAGTCCCATTACTTCTTTAGAAATCATAATCAGGATGAAAAATAATACAGAGCCAGGAATATTTTTTTTATCGAAATAATATATGAACCAGGGAAGCATCATGGCTGCAATAACACTGCTATGATAATCGAAACTCAATGCGGAATAAATTCCCCAGACACTGTAGAAATGAAACATAGCGACCAATGGCAGGGAACTGTTTCGGGCTTTTGATGAAAAGTATTTATAGATCCCGTACCCGCCGAATAAAATTGACCCGATCTGTGCAAGCAATAATGTCGCCTGACCAAAAACCCAGGTAAGAGGTGATAAGAGCATAACCATCAGGTCAAAATGATCACTTAACTGGTTGCGGGGAGCATATATCGGTTGGAGAAGCATGGAATAATTAGCCCTGAAATGCGCATAATCATAAGCAGCGTGAATATGAAGCCCGAGGTCAAGGGCATAAGTTCTGAAAAGGTAATTGTTGACAAGAGAAATGCTGCAATATATAGCAGCGAAAAATGCCATAACAATAAATGCAATTCGCTTATTCTTTTTTTGAAGATCAATCATTGTTCCTTTTTCTAAATTCAATCCTCGTTAATAATATCAATGTCACAATCAACTTCAACCTTCTTGATCAATACCTTTTCTTCATTCTGCGCACAATTCATTTTAAATAAAGAAACAATTACCTTTTTCCCCGGAGGACAATTTAAGAAATAACAATCGGAAGAATCAGTAACCATAAAATCTGTGCCCTCATCATACACCTTAAAATACTTCCCTGTAAAATTTGTAAATAAATAACTATAGGTCTGTGGCGACTGGTAGTAATAATCACTTCCAAGTACAATGGTACTGTTTCCTTTGCAATCCTGTAAAATTCCGCCTTTAATGGAATTATACAGTACCTGTGCCGGAAAACTTACCTTGAACGAACGTGCATTGATAAGGGAATTGTTAAATAGAAAGGCAATGGAAGTGCTCAATAAAACGAAACCAAAAATAATATCTGAACCCCATCTCACAGCAAGTTTCCTATTTTCAAAACAATACTCAAAAAGACAGGCAAAAAGCGTTGCCGATCCGAAATTTTGAATAAATACCGGCAAATATCCTATGCCCAACCCAACTTCATCCTGATATTTGGCTGAGGGAAGAATAAATATGGCCGGGAATATCATCAGGGCAAGTGAAAATAATATATAGCCCGGATCAAAGTTTTTGCTTTGAATGGGTTCATGCGCCCTATTATTTCTTAAGATGAAATAGCCAATCAGAAATAAGGCAAATACACTGAGCAGGTTTTTTATATCCACGAGCTCGTGAAAAACCCTTATTGGGATAGCTTCCTGGTCATACAGGTTAGACAATGGCAATGAAGCAAACATTTGTTCACCTAAAAGTTCTAACATTGCCGGCAGATCATAACTGGCTTTAAGTCCTATGTACATATCTTTTTCAAGTACATTATTTCTAAGCCAGGCTGTATAGCCAAGATATATAAATGCAATTAAAATGTAGAGCAAAGAACTGCTGATCCATTTCCTGAACGGTATTTTTAGCATCAGTGCTGTAACAGGAACTAACAAAAGTGCCACTAACCCTACCTCTGAAGTTAAGACGCTGCAAATAAAAAAAAACGTAGATACTGTTAAGAGCCATGCTTTTCTTTTTATGAGGTAATGACCATAAAATATTAAGGTCACAAACACAAATATTGCCAATAGCTGATACATCCCGTTAAAACTTGTATATGCATCATGATACCATATCCGGAATTGAACCACTGAACCAAAACATAATAACCAGATACCTTGATTTATTTTAAGTTTCAATGCCGACAGATAGGTAATGAAAACAATAACTGCCAGGAGGTTCATTGTGAATACCAGTATTTTGTAATTTAAAATTGTTATGAAATACTTAAACACGAATGCCATCCATATAAAAGAAAGCGGAGTATAACGACCTGTGGCTTTGGTCGAATTTATCGAAGGAATGGCACGTTGCAAAACGCTGACATGATCGTCATTTACGCTGAGTTGAAAATTGGCCAGATCATCCGAATAAAGGCCACTTTTGATTATGGGCAAAAAACAAATGACAACAAAGGCGAATCCCAACAATATTGATAGCCGGGTATTTTTGTTCACCATTCTTCTTTTTTTATGTCAGCGAAGTAATGAATTATATTAGAATAAATCTACTTTCGTCATTTACTTCCAAATTATTGACTTTAGCCTCTTTGGGGGAGAATCGGGAAGTTTTTATTGTGAATGATGGATATTGAGAATATAGAACTGTTCTGTTTTCAGCAAAAACAGATGAAAAAAATTCAATGAAATGAAGATAACTGGTCTTTTCACCACTTTTACGGAACTAAAAAACAATAAACAATTTTTTGATGAGGATTTGAAATTCAATAGTACGCAGATTTTTTTTCTACATGTATTATTTATTATATTTTATGTTCTTTTTAATGCCCTTTCAGCCACCATTTACCATATCGAAGCCAATCCTGACATTCATAACATAAATCCCTGGCTAAGCGAATACCTGAAAGATAACGATGGAATTGAATTGTATGTATTGACACTCGCCATGCCCGCCTATTTGCTTTTAGGTCTGTTCATTGTTGAAAAAATAAATTTTCGCTTAAAGTATTTGTCAATCATCGGGATCCGGTTGTTTTACTTTTTGCTTGTCTGTTTGTTTTTTAGCTCCGCTTTTCTAAAAGCTACACACCATTTAAAGATAGATATAGATAATATTTTAATTGTTTTTCTTCTTGTTTCGGCCATATCCATCTCCATCATTAAATTAAGCAAGCGGAGCTTGCCATTTTGGTCTAAACTCCTTTTACTTTTTTCGTTTCTTATTTTTCTTTTCTTGCTGGGATTACTAATCAACAGCCCCCCGAGCATATTTGATTACAGTTATTATATAGGCCCCGCAAATAAGATCATTGATGGTGAAAAACTCGGGACCTTTTATATGCAATACAATGTATTCGGCACTTACCTGTTTGTGCTGATGCAAAAATTTGACCTCCGGGTTCATGAAATGTTTGTCGTTTTGATCCTTATTTTCTCCTTATGGATCTTCCTTTACAGGAAAACAGCTCTCTTGTTATTTCAGAATAAAACCTATGTTTTTTTATTTTTATTCACCCTCATCATTATAAGGTGCGTGGCAATTTCAGGAGGCCCTGTTAGTATCCCACAGGTTTCTGCAATCAGAATGGACCTATGGGTGCCTGTATTACTGGTTCTTTTAATTTATGGCTTTGAATCATCTGTCACTGCATCGGCATTTTCAATATGTTATTTGCTTGATGATGTTTTCGGCTTTATGTATTTAACGCTGTATGTTTTGATGCTTTTCATGTTATTTATTAAAAGAGGGGCGGGATCATTTCATTTCAGACAATTGCTGATCCTCTTACCTATTATCCTGTCATTTATTATTCATTTCCTGGTATTCGGAAGCATCAGCTCTCCTGCCGGTAAAATGTATTCAAACCTTCATCTCGGTTTTATGCCTGTTTCAAAATTTTCTTCTTTCTGGCTGATCGCATTGTTGCTTACTATGTGTTTGTACGTACTTTATCAGAGCAGGAAAAATCAAATAACCCATTTATTCATTTTAGGTATCGCTTGCATTCAACTTACTTACTTTTTTGGCAGGTCGCACGAGCACAACCTCCTTAATATTTCGGGTATTTTTATTTTCATTCTGTTCTTAACGCTCGACCGTTTATATACACATTCATACCGCAATAAAAACATATTAAATGCGACCATTATTTTGATCATCGGAATAGGGTTGAATTACAGTTCCGACATAGACGGGAAATGGCATATGGCCTTAAGAAAGATTCGCACCCTTTCTTTCGTTGAACCTGACCCGCATGAAAAAGAACTTGCAATAACGGGGAATTATTTAAAGTCGTTTGAAACGGATAAAATCATTATCTTGAGTGAAGCCGACGGCTATATAAATTATCGGTTGGGATATCAGCAAATCGGTTATTTTTCACCTTTTTTTGCGAATGTTTTTACTGATGAAACTGTTGCCTTTTTAAAATATCAGTTAAATCAAGGTTACCGTTTAATTGTATATCCCGTTCTATATGATAAATTAGCGGCCGATATTTTGTCATTTAACAACGTTAATAATAAGGAACAATTTGTTGCAAACCCTTTACCCTATAAGCTTTCTGAAATTACGCTGGTTTCAGTCAAATAGTTATCTTTAGGTCAGCCGGGTTTTACAACAAACAGGAGAAATAAAAATATGAATAAGTAATGAATACCGGGATGGATACCAAAATTACAAGTATTAAAAGCAGGTTTTTGAATATGTACAAAAATGCAAATGCTGGTCATATCGGATCAAGTTTGTCCTGTGCTGAAATATTAACGGTCATTAAATTCTCCTGGATGAAAGAGGGGGATAAAATGATCCTTTCCAAAGGACATGCCGCCGCTTGTTTGTACAGCGTTTTAGCTGAAGCCAATGAAATTTCTGAAGAACAAATAACTTCTTTTTATAAAAATAATACTGTCTTGCCAGCTCATCCCCCTGTCAACAAATTTGATTCCATTCCATTTGCAACCGGCAGTTTGGGACATGGTTTGTCAATTGCTGCAGGATTCGGTTTTTCTGCCAAATTAAGTAAAAGTGAAAGAATGATCTACTGCGTCACTTCAGATGGCGAATTAAATGAAGGCAGTACCTGGGAAGCAGCCTTATTCGTTCATCAACACCGGTTAAAAAATGTGGTCTGGATCATTGACAGGAACAGGTTGCAGGGTTATGGAAAAACAGAAGAAATATTAGAACTGGAACCCCTTGATGAAAAATTAAAAAGTTTTGGATTTGATGTTATTATCGTTGAGGGACATGATCACAAAGCCCTGATTGAAATAAAAGAACATTTCGGTTCAATGAACAGACCCATTGCCATTATTGCAAACACAGTTAAAGGCAACGGATGGAAAAGTATGGAAGGTAAATTAGGTTGTCATTATCTTCCCATTTCTGTTGAAGATCATAACCTCATCCAGGCTGAATTAAAAAACTAATGTATCATTCATGAGAAAAGAACTTTCAGCTTCCTTATTAAAGTTATCAAAGTTAAACAAGTCCTTTGTTTTTTTAACAGGAGACCTGGGCTTTATGGCTTTTGAAGAGCTGGAATCATCTTTAGGCGAGCGCTTTGTAAATATGGGCGTTTCGGAACAGAATATGATCTCTGTTGCTGCCTCGCTGGCCTATGACGGCTTTTTACCATTTGTTTACAGCATTGCTCCTTTTATCATAAACAGGCCTTTTGAACAAATAAGAAATGAATTAGGCTTACACAATATGCCTGTTAAAATTATTGGTAATGGAGGTGGATACGGCTATGGCATTATGGGTTCAACGCATCATTGCCTGGAGGACATTGCTTTAATGAGATCTGTGCAGAACATGAAAATATTTGTTCCCACATATACTGATGATGTGGAGGAAGTTTTACAATTAATGATCACAGATAAACATCCGAATTATCTGCGTCTGAATAACAGCATAGCTAGACCTGAAAGTATAGAAAAATTCAGCTCTTTCCGGCATCTGCGCAAAGGATCATCAGGCCTGGTAATCGGAACAGGTCCGGTTATTTTAAATGCAGTTGACTTGAACGATACACATGATCTTGATTTGGATATCTGGGTAATTGGAATGATCCCCTGTGGAGAATTTCCGCAGGAATTAATAAATAATATTGATCAGATAAAAAAAGTTTTAACCATTGAAGAGCATTACGCCGCTGGAGGTTTGGGAGAATTGATCTCAAGTAGAATATTGGGATCTTCTGCGATCAAAAATAAAATAAAGTTTGAGTCCCTTTCCGCAAAAGGATATCCTTCCGGAAATTACGGGGATCAGAAATGGCACCAGGAAGAAAATAATTTATCAGGAAAAACTTTGAAAAACTCATTGGACCTATTTTTAAAATCCTAACCCTGATGATCACTGAAAAAATAAAAACAGAAATTCTTAAGTTACAGGGACCCATAGTTGTATTTGGTGCGGGAGGATTTATCGGGGCAAACCTGGTCAGGGCTATACTTAATTACAGGAATGATGTGTTCGCCGTTACCAGCAAACCTTTTATTCCCTGGCGCCTAGATGATATTTCTCCCAAACACATTCTGCATTGCAACATCATCAAAAAAGACCAGGTAAATAAATTATTCGAAGAATACCAGTTCAAAACTATTTTTGATTTAGCCGCTTATGGCGCTTACAGTAAACAGGATAATATTGACCTGATCTATGAAACCAATATCCTGGGTTTACTTAATATTTTAGAAATATCCTCTAAGTTTTCCATACACTCATTCGTTCACGCAGGAAGTTCTTCGGAATATGGATTGAATGCTTCTGCACCTAAAGAGGATGATCCCCTGTTACCCAATTCACCTTATGCCGTCACAAAAGTGAGCGCGGCGCATATGATCAAATATTATGGTATTTTAAAAGAAGTACCGGTCGCTAACCTTAGGTATTATTCCATTTACGGACCTTATGAAGATCCTGACAGGCTCATTCCTAAGCTAATTGATGCAGGGACGAAAGGGGATTTTCCACCTCTTGTTCAACCGAATATTTCGAGAGATTTTGTGTATGTGGATGATGCTTTGTATGCTACATTTTTGTCAGCAAATGCTATTCAGAAAATAAGGGGCTTATCCTTAAATATTGCCAGTAACCGTAAAACAACCATGCGCAATATTGTTGAAACTATTAAAGAACTGTTTCAAATAAATAAAGATCCTTTATGGGGTGACATGCCTAACCGT
>Ga0207118_1028_pt2 | contig 20332 bp, 15 predicted proteins | sample Alteio_BWMinHeat_42_FD_153507 | JGI IMG/M metagenome (GOLD analysis project Ga0207118, IMG submission 153507) | Enriched cells from forest soil in Barre Woods Harvard Forest LTER site, Petersham, Massachusetts, United States -... | ecosystem: Environmental > Terrestrial > Soil > Temperate forest >...
AGCACTAGCGCTGGCATTGGCATTTGCAACTCGAGTTGACTGCGGTGCATGAGCCGCTCGGATGGCCTGATTTAACACATAGATCTTTGCATTGACGTTTTCTAACGCAACACCTCTAAGTGAACTCGGTGATCGGTATTCCGCAAGAACTTTCAATGCAGCAACGGAAGGAGCTGGACGGGGAATTTTCCGGATCGAATGCCGGATGGATCTACTCAAGGAAAGCATCCTGTAAGGCAAGTGGGTAAAGATTTCTGCCTGCAGAGCGTGAGGCAAGTTCTCCAATGTGGGGGGACGCCCAACATGAGCACGACTACAACTGCTAGAATCGGAGCTGCCTGCACTGCAAGCCGACCTTAGGCCTTCAGCAGCCTGGGCTTGGGCAATATGACCTGTACTGGAACCGCAAATAGAACTTGACATTAAAAACCTGCAAATTAAAATAATTTGAAACTAATTATATCATGACATTGAGTTTATATCACGGTTAAAAAAAGTTTATGGCGGAAGTAAGGCGATGGAGATTCGAGATTGCGTGATAAAGATTAAACCCATCGATGAAAGAGATGACTCGGTGTCGGTTCATTGAGGCTCAAAAAAACGTGCCACGAGTCGGAACCCGTGGCTTTCTCATGAGGTCCTCTACCGGATGCCCATGAGGGGCTATGCATTCATAGTAACGAACGATAATATTTTCTGTAAAAATAAAACATTTCGTGTTGCGGATTTTGGTCTTTTTTCTCTAGACTCTAAGAGCGGGCGGAGTAGTGATTAAAGTCGAGCTCGCAGAACCTAGTACAGGAATAGAGAATTCCTTTCGAAGAAGTTGGCCTGTCTCTGGATTAAACCAACATTTGCATGTAAAGGTTTTGTTGAAGTTGAACGGGAATCGGAGAACCCCAGACTTGTCAGCATCAATTTGCATGGCTCGGCCATATCCAGGTAAATCGACGATGCCAACTTTTCTGTATTTGATTTCTTTCATGGTCAATCCGTTAGTATCAAACTCGTTTACTAACATTTCATTTTGATCCGATGCAATGAAAGATCGCAATCCCACACTGAGGCTTTCAACCCAAGGAAGATTTGGATTCAGAGGAATTGTTTTCTCAATGGTTTCGCCTTTGACGATTCCTGTGAACTGAATGGCATCGCCCACTTTTTCCATTTTGCTGCGAACCTGTCTCGCTGAATCTTTAAGGATCATGGATTGAAGTTCCCAATCTGGACCATAGGTGCAGATCGCCGAAAGCGACTCTCCCTCTCTAAGCACCTGTTCAGTGACCCTATGCCCATCTTCGTAAGTCTCGATTTTTGTTCTCAATTCAGATTCCTCTGATCTAAACTCGGTCTTCATTCGGAATTCACGAGTTGAGATCGGTGGCCTTTCCCGAACATCAATGCTCACGGAAGGGATAGAGGATGAAACAGCGGTTGATGGAGTAGCCTCCGCAGGGTTTAGCTGGGTATTTGAAATGATGTTTCTAATACGAGATAATGCTCCACTGGCTGAAGTGATGACGGTCTGACCAAAGGTTGTAAGCGAATTTTGAATTGCTCTTATCATAAATCTCCTATTATTTTAATTTAAATGTTTAATGTTATTATATCAAAACAAACTAATTTTCAGCAATTCGTAAATATTCATGTGCCGGAAGTATATGGGGAGGAGTGGCTGGAGTCGAACTTTCGCAGGGTAGCACCACACCCAAGCCAAGGTCGTCAATGGCATCGTCATCGGAGTAGCAGTGGCTGACGTAGAGATCGCCGAGATCGCGGCCCCCAAACTCCAAACGCCGACCCTGTAAAACCTCAGACGTACGAGTGTATTCATCGCTAAAGAGGCATGTATCGCTATCTCCTGATTGGATGTATTCCGTGATGATGGAAACTGCGGCCACCATGGGATGAAGTTCGCGATATTCGAGGTTTATTTTTTGGAACTCTTTGAGGGCTGCTTGTTGCTCGGGGTGAATTTCGCCTTTTGTGCCTGGAAGGCAGGTTTTGAGCACGAGGAACCAGCCAGATGGGAGGGGCTGATCTCCATATGTTTTTAGAATCTCTTTCCAATAGATGTTTAGTTCGATCGGTTTGCCACCGTTTTTGGGTTGTTTGATATAGTCCATGAATCGATTGAGAGTGAGCGGCTGTCCATCTACTTCGGGAGGGATGTAGGTAAGGAGGTGGGTTTCGCCTACGATTTTATTGAGAATTTTCCCGAATACTGGACAACGTTTAGCCAAAATGTTTGCGATGTTGGAAGGACTGGGGACGTATTGGACTTCGCCTATGAACCAGTTCCACTTGTCGGGGCCGAAGGCCGTGAGGGAATATTCGGGGTGGAAGCTTTGGGCTGTTGGGGCATATCCAGCAATGAGATTGAGAACATGGGGAGGAAATGCATCATTCGGCAATTTGCTTGCCTGCAGGATCTTCAAGGTATTTTCCATCTGCTCAAGAGTCTGGTCCGTGAGAGCAGCTGTTGGTATTGGTTGCGAGGCGCTAGCACTAGCGCTGGCATTGGCATTTGCAACTCGAGTTGACTGCGGTGCATGAGCCGCTCGGATGGCCTGATTTAACACATAGATCTTTGCATTGACGTTTTCTAACGCAACACCTCTAAGTGAACTCGGTGATCGGTATTCCGCAAGATGCTTCAATGCGGCAACAGGGGGAGCTGGACGGGGAATTTTCCGGATCGAATGCCGGATGGATCTACTCAAGGAAAGCATCCTGTAAGGTAGATAGGTAAAGATTTCTGCCTGCAAAGCTTGAGGCAAGTTCTCCAAGGTGGGGCGCCCAACATGAGCACGACTACAACTGCTAGAATCGGAGCTGCTTGCACTGGAGGCAGACCTCAGGCCTTCAGCAGCCTGGGCTTGGGCAACATGACCGGGACTTGTACTGGAACCGCAAATAGAACTTGACATTACAAACCTGCAAATTAAAATAATTTGAAACTAATTATATCATGACATTGAGTTTATATCACGGTTAAAAAAATTATGTTAGACAAAGAGCATGACTGCGCCCGTAAAGGAAAGGACGGCTCCAAAGATTCGTTTCAGGAGGGGTGTAGGGAGTTTCTGGGCCAGGTGAACGCCGAAGGCGGTGGTGCAGAGCGAGCCGAGGGAGATGGCGAGGAAGGCGACCCAATTTACAGTAGTGGACATGTGAGCGCCCATGAGGAGATAGGTAATGGTACCTATAAATGAGGTGGTGAGTGTAGCTGCGGAACTGGCGGCGATGAGATTTTGTGCCGGGAGATGATAGGCGAGGAGGAGTGGGACGGTGAAGATGCCGCCGCCAATGCCGAGGAGTGATGAGAGGTGGCCGATGATGAGCCCAAAAAAGGTGAGGAGGGGATTGGGCCGTTCAGAGATTTTGGGAATGGGAAATTTGGGGACAGAAAAATAGATTCCGATTAGGATGGCCATGCCTCCGAAAATGATGCGGAGGGCGTTTCCAGGAAGGAGATGGGCGAGTTGGGCACCTGAGATACAGCCGACGATGAGGCCGGGAACGAGAAATCCGAGGATCCGAAAGGGGAGGCCTTTGCTTTTTCTGTGATGGACCCAAGTGGAGAGTAGGGTTGTGATAAAAATGGCTGCTAAGGAGGTGGCAATCGCGACTTCCATTGCATTGGGAAGATTTTGCCAGCTGAATAGGTAATAGAGAACGGGGACGGAGATAATTCCGCCGCCGATGCCTAAAAGCCCTGCGAAAAGTCCGCTCAGCAGTCCTAAAATAAAAAGTATGATCAACATAGTAAATTATTTACTTGTTTTTTAGACAGAATGTCAAGTTGAACTTAAAGGAAAGTTGAAGGATAATAGGTGGCCTATGGTGTACAAGATTGAAGCCGAGCTCGCCCTTTTATTGGCCTCTCAGGGGATGATGGAACTTTTCCCTGAAGGATTTCCCTCATCTATGAAGGGATTGGGGGAACAGTCACAAAGAGAGTTGGTTTCCAAAATTGTTAAAAATTTTCTAATCACTCCCTCTCAGGAATTGGCCAAACAGACCCCGCAAATCACCAAACTTCTCCATTTAGTGCGCCTTTTGCCCTCTTTGAAAGAAGAGTTGCCTAAAGACGTGGTCAAGTGGATTGAGAAGATGGAAAAAGGGGCTGAAACAAAAACGGAAGGGCAACCGGTCACCAAACCAGAAATCAAAGAACCGAACAAACTAGACCCTGCATTAAAACCAAAGACGGAGTCCAAACCCACTGTTCGGATCGAACCGAAGGCAGAGATTCCTCTGAAGGAAAAAATCCTGGATAAAGGGCCCACTCCACTGCCACTGGCCCACACCCTAGAGGTCGTGATCAAAGAGGTGATCAAGGCGCTTTATATCTTGATTCCTCAACCAGATCGGAAGGAAACAGACCCTCTCTTGGCCAAGAATGAGCCAGTTCCGATCCAAGCGCCAAAAGGCAATAGCGAGACAGAATTTACTAACAAAAATCCAGATCCGGTTGTTTTACGAGAAGACAAGAAAAATGAGTCGAAAAAAGAGATCCACCCGTCATTGAATACACTTAAACCGGGCAAACCTCTGGAAAATAGAACTTTCCAACCTCAAGCGCCAACGCAAAAACCAGAAGCCCCAATGAATCAAACTCCCATTCATCCAACAGCTAAGTTGCCGATGGACTTTGAGTTACCCAAAAAGCAACCAACCGTTGATGCATCGGTTGCTGCAGCAGCCAGCGCGGCGCCCAAATTGGCTCCCGGACAAATGCCGCCATCAGCCTCGCCTACAATCATCACCGCTGCTCCTTACGCCAGTCAAGCTCAACAGAACGACATTCGTCGAAAAGAAAAGAAAAAGCGCCCGCGCAATCCGTGGGAACCGGAAGGAGAGGACGAAGAAGACGACCTCGAGCGCCGCTATCCTTTCAATCCAAAAGATTGACAAACTTGAATAAGTAGAGTATCCCCAGGTTTTATGAGGATACTAGTATCATTATTAGTGCTGGCGGCGGGGTGCATGCAGAGCGATGGCCTGAGCACACTGGCCCAATCTGAAGTCAATATCAGCAATTTGTCGCGGATCTGCTTGGGGATGGACGAGAGCGAAGTCCTCCGGATCATGCATTGTCCTTATTGCGAGGACTATGTTCAGTTGAAGGACGATCAATACGATGTTTGGTTCTATATCACCAATCCGACGGCCATGGCTCAGACGAGAATGGTCCACTTCAATTTGACTCCACTTACATTTAAGAATGAGATTTTGGTAGGAACGGGATGGAATTACTACCGTTGGTTGAAAGAGCAGGAAAAAATGCCTGCGGCGGCGCCTCCTAAGCTAAAGGAGACTGAAGAGGAAAAGCCCCTTGAGAAGGTTTTGGAAACATCGATGGCCGAAGAGATCCAGAAACCAGAAGAAGAGAAACAAGTCGATATGACCGAAGACGATGAAGAAATGATTCAAGAGGAATCCGATCAAAACTTCAACTTTTGGTAAATTTTCGTTGGGCTACCAGGTCCTGGCAGCTGTTATTTTGGGGATTTTTGCAGGCCTTTTTTTTGGACCGCTAACTTCCGTATTGAATCCCATTGCGGCGATTTTCACGATGCTGGTGCAGATGGTCGTTTTGCCCTATATCTGTTTTTCATTGATTCATGGCCTCGGCTCAATCTCTCCAGAAATGGGAAAGAAGTTACTGAGGAGCGGCTGGCCATTTTTTGTGGCCATTTGGGCGATCGTGCTCTTTGTTTTATTTTTTGTGCAGCAATTGATTCCTGGCCCAAGAGCTTCTTATATCCTGGCCGCTGAATCAACGGAAAATACCCCTTTATCCATGCAATTCTTAAAATTCTTGGTTCCTGAAAATCCCTTTTACGACTTAGCCAACAACATCGTGCCGGCCATTGCAATATTTGGCCTGATTGTCGGGATTGCTTTGATGCACATTGAGAAAAAGGAATCGCTTTGCACTATGTTAGAAAGGGTCAATCAGGTGATCGAAAAGATCTTGGTTTGGTTGGCGATCATTTCGCCGATTGGGGCCTTTGCTCATGTAGCCATTGCTTTTGGCACGGTCCGATTCGAAGATTTGTATAAACTTGAGTTTTATGTCTTTTGTTTCATTGGAATGGTCCTTTTCATCACATTTTGGGTTTTGCCGTTACTGTTGTCATGTCTTACGAGCATGACCTATCGAGAGGTGTTGAAGGCGTTCAGAAGCGTGTGTTTGCTCCCTTTTGTGACAGCATTGACCCCTATTGCGATCCCATTTTTGAATGCTTATTTGCTTCGCTTCAGTAAAAAACATGAGACCCATGAAAAATTCCACGAGAATTCACAAACGGTTTTGCCGCTTGCCTATAGTGTTGGGCAAATTGGCAACGTTGTCGTGATCTTTTTTATCCTCTTCATTTCATTTTACTACCGCCATCCATTTCAAGGTTCTGGAAAAACTCTTTTGGCTTTGTTGAGCATCCCGATGTCTCTCGGATCAAGCTCGAATTCGGTAAGCGCGATCTCTTTTTTAATCGAACAATTCAAATTTCCAAAAGAATCTCTGGAATTATTTATGCAAACCTCGTCCATCACAGCAAATTTTCAAGTATTGATGAGCATTGCAAGCGTTCTCACGCTCATTATTTTGACCCTTTATGCCTATTATGGAATCATTCAGATCAAGTGGAATCAATTATTGATTCGGCTTGGAGGGACTCTTGCGATTTTTTGCGTACTCGTTCTTTCGATCAAATCGGTCATTCAAGTCGGGGATAAATATCAAGATCTCTATCTCTCGTTGAAAATTTCCGATGTGATCGAGAATCCCGTCAAAGCTACGGTTCTTGCCCCGGGAAATCCTGGAACTCCCCGAAGCTCTACCACATCGAGTTTCGAACAAATTCTTGAAACAGGCGTATTGAAGGTAGGATACAGCACTGTGGATATTCCTTTCTGTTACTTGAATAATAAAAACCAGATTGTTGGTTACGATATTGCTTATGCCTACCAATTTGCTCGCGATTTGGATTGCAGAATTGAGTTTATTCCCATCGATTTTAATCGAATTGGAGAGTCGCTAGATGAAGGCCTTTTCGATATTGGGATGTCAGCCGTTCTGATGACGGAAGAGCGCCTAAAGTCCATGAGCTTCACAGCTCCCTATTCGGAACAAAACGTAGTTCTCGTTGTGCCGCTCCAAAATAAAAAAGAGTTCATGGATTTAAACGCGGTCACTGAAAATCCAGACTTGAGAATCGGATATATTGGAGCTTATCAGACCTTTCTGCACCGCCACTTCCCCAAAGCACAAACTTACCAAGCCCCCGACATCGATACAGCCAAAATGAAGCGGGGAGAGCTGGATGCCTGGATTTGGACACGGGATACGGCGATGGTCTGGTGTTTATCTAATCCCGATTTTGCGGTGATCGATTACGGAGGGCTTATTGGCAGAACCTATTTTGCTTTTGCCATTAAAAATGATGCGTTTAAATTCGCATCTTATCTGAATAATTGTCTATTGCTTAAAAAACTCTCCGGCTTTGAAAAGAAAATGGAGGACTATTGGATTCGAGGGGAGGCCCTTGAGACCGACGAGCCCCGTTGGTCCATCCTTCGCAACGTCCTTCACGTGAAGATGTAATGGTTTTTAAATCAATAAATCGCTGGCGAAATCATAGCTTATGCACGTGCACTCTTCCGTTGCAATATAGCCGTGTTCTTTATGAGACAGTTCAAAGAGAAATCTCCCTCCTTTTTCAGCAAATAGCTTAGAGATATGCTCCAGAGTTTGGATTTCTTGATCATCAAAAATAGTTAAATCTGGTTCGACCATAATTTTGTATCCGTGCATCCTTGACCTTTGGAGAATGCCTCCATGTTCAAGACTTTCATAAATGAGTTTATATTGATCTGGACACGGGCCATACTTCAATGGAACATACCTAGTTCCTGTGATGCTTCTGCCAAATTTTTTAAAGTGATAAAAATCGATATAGAAATGAAGTTTGTTCAGAATTACGATATCTGCTTGCGTTCTCTTGACTAGAAAGAGGGCAATATTTTTGAATAGTTCATAGGAAAATTTCTTGAGTCCACTGTAGATATCTGGCTGACCATATTTCCATTGAATATTTAGAAAATTATTCTCGGCATAGGCTTCATCACATCTCAACCGAATATGGTCATCCTGGCTTGCATCTTGAATAAAATATGTTTCCCAGCGTTTAACGCTCGCTTCTCCAACGTTTAAATAATTTGCAAAAGCAGTTTGAGACATGCCAAGCGCTTCGCGATATTTGGCGATTTGACGACCCGTTAGAAGGCCATGGTTTTCGCGATATTTGTCAGCAGTGGCACGCCTAAATTCATTCATTTGCTCGTCATCCATGATTGGCGAATGACAAGCTTTGCAAACAGTGCATCGTGCAATTACATCGACGATTTCTCCTTTAATCTCAGGAGAAAAGCGCATGTTCTTCTCTTCAAATTCTTCGCAATCACACTTTAGACATTTCATGTTTTTCTCCTCTAACGCGGATCTTACTTTTATGTAAGGATACATAGTAGAAATAAGATTCTTTAATAACAAATTTTAGGTACATTTTCTTTCCTAATTTTTTGCTATTCCATACAAATGCATAAAGCTCACTATTCGCAATATTTGTCTCGTAGGCTCTCATGGGTGGATGAGAACCTGCATAATTCTCGATTTGAATCTCGGTAAGGAGTTCTGCAATCAAGTCCCATACATCGGATGCATCTCCAATGTCTAGTTCCATAAACTCACCCACCAGCTTTTCCAAGGAAGGTGCAAACCGCCTTTTGTTTAGAGATAGGGCTCTTATCGCTGCTTTGATCTTTTGATCAATTTCTCGCTGACTCGGCCTATCCTTCCAATCCACATCGAGCTCTGCATCAGATTATGGGATCATATGATACTAAAGTCAATAAATAAAATCAAATGCATTTGCAACATATTTGATTTTAGATGGTTATGCATGTTAGCGACGTTAACTGCGATCATGACATCTCGTGTTGGGGAGGGGGAGGGGGATCGACTTTTCTTTTAGAACCCAAGCAAGCGATCGCGCTAAATTCGCTGTCAAATTGCAAACGGTCAAGAGAGTCTATCCATTTCCGAAAATCGCGCATGTTTTCGGTGCAGGGACTGGCAAGGGCGCCGACAACCATAGTCCCTTGTGTTGCCAAGCATAAAAATGGACCGCCGACTGTTTTTAGAATATCGACGGCTACATCCTTGGCTCTATCCATCTTTGTGAGGGTTGCGGCTTCAGGTGCAGCATCCAACTGCTGATAGCGAGTAGGATCCACTCCTGATTTACAACAATGGTAGAAAGAGAGTACGCGAAAAAAACGGCCTGTCATACAAAAGGCAGTCAGCATAGCATTATAAGGAATCGTGCAAACGGGAAATTGACACAGTTTCGCAAACAAAACGTCTTCTGAATCATTGCTAAACTTCCTTCCGGTCGTTTCATCGATCACATATCCCACTTCTACTCTCCAACGACCACGAGCAAAATCAGGACCACAAACTGACGACATAAGATACCTCCAAAAGGGGAGCCATTATATTCAAAGCCTTGATTTTAACAAGATCTTTCTGTAAGCTTACGCCCCATGATTAGAAACGCTGCTGCGTCTTTTACTGCTGTTGTCTCTGTGGCCGCCACGAGCATTTGGGCCGCTTTAGTGATTGGCGAGGAACTTGAAAGAGAACCGAATCCTTGGGTCTGTCCTATGGAATCTACCGCGGTCAAGGTCGTCTCTTTTCTTCTGATAGGTACGGTTTGGCAGAACGTCATCAGGATGGCGACGAAGACATTCGTCAAATGTGTAGGAGATTCCACTGCGAGATTCGAGAGGCAAAGAATGGAGATGCTCCAAAGACTCGAAGCCGCGCTCCTCAGCCGGATGCGGAGGGACTCTACCTGCGCCTAGAGGCCCACTTTGAACGTCTGATAATACATGTTATGTTGTGTGGCGGGGGCCATGGAATGCCTTTTCGAATTGGCTTTGTGTTGCGGCTACAGTCCTCTCCACGGGTGGTGAGACCCTTGAGGGCAAAGGCAACTCCGGCCTTTCAGGCGGCTTGGGCAGATTCACTTGAGCAGGCCAGTCTGGGAGGGGCGGTAAGGTCTCTTGTAATAACCTTTCAGCATAGGCCGCTTCTAACAACCGGCAATCGCGACAGGGGCAATTTTCTACAGATCCTGACATAACTAACTCCATTTTTGGTTTGTATAATTATATTAAATAGCTTTGTTCAAATCAATTAAAATAGAATTTTACTATTTATTCAAAAATCGTCCCATGTAGCTGAGCTTCCGATTTATACCCAAGTTTTGAATGCACTTGGGTATAGGAGTTGCCTGGAAATAAATCGAACCGTATAATGGCAGCCCATGCGTATTATTCACTCCTTAGGACATGTCGTTGGAGGCACTTTACTCGTAGCAGGCACTACGATTGGAGTGGGCATGCTCGCCCTTCCTGTTGCCACAGGTCCTGCTGGCTTCCTCCCCTCCCTGACCATCTACCTATTGTGCTGGGCGTTCATGCTATGCACCGGCCTATTGTTAGTCGAAGTCAATCTGTCCATGCCCAAAGATACGAGCTTTATTTCCATGGCCGAGCGACTATTGGGCCCTGTTGGGAAAAACATCTTCTGGGTCATGTATCTCTTTTTGTTCATTACAGTGATGATTGCTCACGTCGCTGGCGGCGGAGACATTTTGAAGCAAATCCCCGGCTGGCCTATCCAAGAACGATTCTCGGCTGTTTTATACACGATCATTTTTGCGCCCGTTGTCTACCTCGGAGCCCGTTCCGTGGACCGCCTTAACTTATTTCTGATTTCTGGAGTCGTGTTTTTTTATCTTGGGTTTGTCTTTGTGTCGGTCAGCAGCGTGAGTCTCCACAATCTCTCTTACGCCAATTGGCCAAAATCGTGGTTGGCAGTACCCATCTTGTTTACGGCCTTTACCTACCAAGTGATCATTCCGACTCTCATGACTTACTTGGAGCGCAATGTCCATAAAATCCGCTTAGCGATCATTTTTGGGTCCTCAATCCCCCTCATCATATACTTGATCTGGGAATTTGTGATTCTGGGCATCGTGCCTGTGGAAGGACCCAATGGTCTGATTGAAGCTACCGCTCAAGGACACAATGCCGTTACCCCTCTGCAGGCTTTTGTCCAAAGCGACTGGATCACGACGTTCAGCAAATGCTTCGCCTTCTTCGCCCTCACCACTTCCTTTATCCCCCTCGCTCTCTCCTTCTTTGACTTTATGGCCGATGGCCTCAAGTGGAAAAAGAAAGGGTCCAAAAGAGCTCTGCTAACTGCCGGAGTTTTTGGCGTCCCCACTCTTATCGCCATCATCTATCCGGGCATCTTCCTCACAGCCCTCGGATATGCTGGCGGAATCTCCTGTGCCTTCCTTTTCGGCCTGATGCCTCCAGTCATGGCCTGGGTCTGCCGCTATATTAAACACTATCCCAAAGAAACCCGCCAACTCCCCGGAGGCAAAGCTTTCCTGCTCGTTCTCATGGCTATCGCCTTCCTGATCCTGGCTGGAGAAGTCATTCAACAAATGTTGTAAATTGTCCGTATTTACATAAATTCAGACGTTTGATATGCTGAATTTAAAGGAAAACAGCTGATGTATATACCGCAATTCCCATTAAAACAGCTAATTTCCCTGTTAACTCCGGGAAAAGTCGTAGTCATACATGGACCCCGCCGGGTGGGGAAAACTACCCTACTGAATAAATTCCTTGAAGATCAGAAAAACTACCTTTTCGTGACGGGTGAGGATATTTTCGTAAGGGAATTCCTTTCAAGTGGGTCCATCGAAAAACTAAAAACCTTCATTGGCAACAAAGACTTGTTGGTTGTTGATGAGGCTCAATATATTCCTGAAATTGGACTCAACCTCAAACTGATCGTAGACCATATGCCACACGTAAAGGTCATTGCTACGGGTTCTTCCACCTTTGACTTAGCAAAGCAAGTTGGCGAACCTCTGACGGGTAGAAAATCAGTCATCAAAATGTACCCTATTTCTCAGATGGAGCTGAACCAACTGGAGAATCCTGCTCAAACAAAAGCGCGTTTAGAAACACGTTTGATTTTCGGCTCTTACCCTGAAATCATCACCCATGAAAATGACAATCTACGTAAAGAATATCTTCATGAATTAGTCTCTTCCTATCTTCTCAAAGATATTCTCGCTTTAGATGGAATACATAAATCCAAAAAACTAATCGATCTTCTGATACTATTAGCTTTCCAAATCGGTAAGGAAGTTTCTCATAGCGAGTTAGCCACCCAATTATCGATGAATAAGGGAACCGTTGAAAAATACCTCGATCTACTAGAACAGGTCTTTGTCTTGATCAATATTCGTGGATTTAGCCGAAATCTTCGCAAAGAGGTAACTAAAACATCCCGTTATTATTTTTGCGACAATGGGATTCGCAATGCTCTTATCAATAACTTCAATCTAGTCAATCGACGCCAAGATATAGGTGATTTATGGGAAAATTATCTCGTCATGGAAAGGTTGAAAAAACAAGAATATCAAAAAATCTGGTCTCACAACCATTTTTGGCGTACCTATGACCAAAAAGAATTGGACTGGATCGAGGAAAGAGATGGCAAACTCTTTGCCTATGAAATTAAATGGAAGGAAACAGTAAAAGCTCCCAAACTTTGGCTAGAAACATATCCTGAATCTAGTTTTGAATGTATTAATTCAGATAATTATTTGCCTTTCATAACATAATTGAATAGAGGAGTCAATTTCTTGACCTCGGAAAAATTTGTTCAAAAAAACGACCCGTTTATGATAAGATCTTTGGCCAACTATGTCGGCAATCTCTAGTCCCAATTGTTCCCCCGAATCTACTCGCCTCCAAATGGTGGACAGATCCACCCAAACTTCTCCGAAAGGATCGCCTCAGGCGGCAGAGCCGGTCATCCTCCTAGATTCCAATGCAGAGGCTATGTTTGAACGGAAAATTGAATGTCCTTTTGTCTTCGAATCAAAGGACAGATCGATCCAGTTTCCTTTGAAAATGACCGATTTTTTTAGATGTTTGATCCAAGAATTAGAGATCGAAAAGATCTTCCTCGTCGGCAGCCAAATGGCCGATGTGGTTTATGGAGTGGAAAGACCACATGGCGATATCGATTACTTGATCGTGATTCAAAAGCCCGCCAATCCTTACGCAGTCAAGGATGCGTTTTTAAGAGCTCTTCTTACGGCGTCTAAGATCGTTCGAATGGATGAAGGAGAGGAATCCCGCTATTACCTGCCTGATGGCGCGGTTAAAAGATTGGATAAATCAGACAATCTTTTCGCCGATAAACAGTTGGACGCGATGGGCATCCACAACAACTTGATGCCTTTTACACTGCCGGTCGTCGGATTCAAGGTCGATGTTTCGATTACATGGAATTCAGATTGTTCCTGCCTGGATTCGTCGAACTGTTGGCAAGGAGATCTATTTCCCTGGCTGCAAGGCAAAGAAAGACTCAACAGGGTCTCTGGTGCCGATGGCTACGATCCTGTTGAGGCAAGGGAGTTGGGAGGCAGAGGCTTCTTTTACGTCAAGGAGGGGCAACCCTCGAAAATGGTGAATGGACTTCGTGGATATATTCACACGATGACTTCATTAAATCCTCTCGGTTATTCCATCGAAAGAGAATACCTAAAAAAATGGCAGGAGGAGTTTAATACCCCGGAGAAGAGGCAGGGATTTCTAGCGGATTTACGCAAATATCTTTTCAAGCATTACGGCCATGATCAGAGCCCCATCAATGCCTATCTTTGCAACATGCGCAACTTCTTCAATTCTCAAGAATATAATCAAAAGGAAGAATGGCTAGAGAGGTTCGATCGAGCATTTCCCACGCAAACAATTGTTATACCCAAGTGCTTTCAAAATTTGGCCGATGACAAAGTCGGCGCCCGAGATTTGCAGCAGCGAAGCGGCGGAAAAGCAAGCCATGCTACAGGCATGGCTGATGCAGCCGGCTGCAAAGATTGGGATGCCGACGAAGTCACCGGCCAAAGTTTGAATGCACTTGGGTATATATTTTGGAATGCAAAAGACTTGCTTCAAAGACGCCTCGATTGTCAAAAAGGAGAATTTCCACCCCGTTTTCGAATCGGAAGGTATTTGATCAATGCGCCCTGGAAAGAAACTCTTCTAGAAATGGTCCGAGGTAATCGGGAAATGATCTCTCGAATGGAACAATGGCCCCTGTCTCAAGAACTGCTTCCCAAGCTCATGACGCTGTTTGCGCGCAATAGACTCAATGACTTTATTCAAGAGTTTGCTAAATCCATGCAGAAACTGCAACCGACTGAGATTGAGTTATTTGAAAAACTGGTGAACAAGTTTTTATTTGGCAAAAATTCAATGTTTTTCTTACAAAATGCGCATAAAGCTGGATATACTCAAGCCGTAAAGCAGTTCCTTCTTCAAAATTGCCCGGAAAATCCTTCGAAGCAAGAATTAGAATTCATCTTCTCTGTCATTGAAGATATTGAGAGTCGAAAACAACTTCCCTCAAGCGTTCGGCTTTTCTTTGCCGCCGGTCAAACTCCCACACCCCAATTAGCAGAACTCCTCGAGGGAGCCTGGCCACCATCTTGGAGTCAGTATTTGCTACTTCATCCCGAAGTTGCCTGCCAGTTTCCCGTTTTGGACCTTTTCAATAAAGCTCACGACGTCTTCATTTCTTTGCCGCCAACTCCCACTTCGGTTCTCCTTTTAGAAGGCGAAACGCCTTGGCCCGTATCTTGGATCGAAGCATTGAAAAACGACTCAGCTTTAGCTGCAGAGTTTGATTGGGATTTGCTACTAAAACAAGCGCCCGAAGTGGCCCTGAGTTTACCACCTACTCCCGAGCGTGCGGGGAAGTTGGGAGAAACACCTTGGCCCGCATCTTGGATTCTCTACTTGGAAAAAAATCCGGCAGAAGTGGCTAAATTTGATTGGCAAGAAGTAGCCAAACGGGCTCCCAATGCTCTGATTCGCCACATTGGCACCTTGCCGCCATCAATGGTTCTTTTGGACCAATTGGAAGGTCTACCGATCGAACTGAACGGCCCCCCTGCTTGGCTAGAATTCATGGCAAGCAATCCCCAGTTTTTTCCGAAGTTTGCTCAGAGTCGGACTTTTAGTGTCGATTTCCGGACTCGAGTTGCAGGGCGACTGCTCAAGGATAAAGGCAATTTCTCCATTGTTTGGAAGAGTGCACGCGAAAACGGATGTCTGCCCACAGACAAAAATTGCTTATTGGCTGTAAAGGATAACGTTCAAGAAGCGATTTACCTCGTGTTGCAAACGAATCAAGCTTTAGGGGCCAAGTGGACCCGAGATTTGATGAAGACGACTTCGATTCCATTGGAAAAAAAACCAACCGACTGGTGGAACATTTTACAGCTTTGCGCGAGGGTGCCATTGACCTCACCTGAAGATCCATTGGCTTTATTAAAAATTGTTCTGAAGAATCCAGAAGAGTTACCGTCTATCGCGTCGGAAGATTCGATTGCCATCGCAAAATTTTTGCATCCCTTGAACTTCACTGTCAATGTCTGTGCTATTTTGCAAAATCCAGCCCTCATTGCGCAGCGACAGAACCTCCTTAAGGAAAATATCTATAAGATCCTCTTTACCCTTCTTCAAGATGCTGAGCTCATCTCTAAACGAGAAGAGATTCTGGCTCTTTTTAAACTCGATTTCCCCGCCTTTAGAGCGGTGATAGATAGACCGTTCGGGGAATGCCTTCTTCCGCTTGCGAAAGATCTTTTGCCGTCCAAGGAGGCGACAAGAGCTTATATCGATTGGTTGATCCCCTTGCCAGGATCTTCGGAAGCACTCTCCTTTCTATTCGAGACTTCCCAAATAGATCCGAGTGATGCACTCCGATGGGCCAAGATTCTTGAAGTTCCTCCAAAGCGCCTTCTAGAACTGGCCCTCCCTCAAGCGCCCGAAGTCCTAGCTCCGAAAGCGCTCACCTTTTTAGAAGCCCAACAATCGGCGAAAAATTTGGATTTGGATATCTTTGAACAGGCGGCCATGGCCTTGAAAAATTGGGATCTGGCTGTAAAAATCGCTTTAGAGATCCAACGCCTTAGCGGAAAAAATATCTGTGCTTCCTTGCACCGGCCTCAAAAATTGGGGATCGAGCAGATGCCCCTTTTGAGAAAAATCCACCTCAGAGGCCTTTTGTCATTGGAGGAAATTTGGAAACTAGCTCTTCCTTTCTTCGACAAAAAAAATGCCCTCTTCCAAATAGAAGTTACCCAATTTTGCCAAAAGCAAGCACAAATCATTGACCTGATCATAAAAAATAAAGAGCTCCCTTTTTCCGCTGTCCGAGAGATTTTCAACACGCTAAGCACTAGAGAAGCTTGGCAAGTGATTCGCCTTTATTCAGGGAAAGATCGAGTCAAGCTGGTAAAGCCCATGTTCGACAAGCTAGAACAAGGTGGAGATTGTATACCCAAGTGCATTCAAAACTTGGTCGATGACAAAGTCGGCGCCCGAGATTTGCAGCAGCGAAGCGGCGGCGAAGCAAGCCATGCTAAAGGCATGGCTGATGCAGCCGGCTGCAAAGATTGGGATGCCGACGAAGTCACCGGCCAAGGTTTGAATGTACTTGGGTATAGGGAAAACATCAAACTATTGGCCGATCTTTGCCATGTCCTTGCGCCCCTTCCGAAAGAGATCGATGTAGGCGCTGTTTTCTTAAAAAATGTGCGCTCTCTCAAGGATCTTTCTCCCAAAGAATTTTGGGCTGCTTTGAAGCCTGTGCTCGTCAAAGAAATTCCGGATATCACCAAGGCCCATTGGAGAGAAGTCTATGCAATTGCGCTTACACAATTTGGCAAAAGAGAAGAAGACCTTCTCTTTCTCCCTGATTTATGCGCGAACTTAAACTCTTCGACGATTTGGTCAGACGATTCCTTCCTGTTTTTGACCAAGGTCTTGAATATCATCGCCACCCCTTCAGCGCAATCGCTCTCTACCTGGGGAAAACTGGTCGATATTTTCCACTTCATTACTTCCGAACCGCTCGTTAAACGGGAAGCTGCAGCCGAACTCTGCAAACACTACGAACTTTGCGTTGCCATAGGCACACATTTTTCAGCCGAGTCAGTAGAGGCCTATCGGGCGACTCAAATCCCCATCCTGACCGCCGAAGAATGGATCTTGGAGCTTCAAGCTTTGGTCGAGAATCCTGATGCAGAGGAATTTTCTAGCAAGTGGATGGAAAAATGGGAACAGCTTCCTAATATTCAGTGGAAATTGGAGAACTTCATTCCTCTTCTGGAATTGTTCGATACGGTCTCGAAGTCTCTCCCTCCTCACAGCACACTTGGGACGCACTACATGCTCCAATTTCAGCTCCTTTCTCATCTTCATAATTGTAATTCAGTCAATCCCTCTTTAGAACTTCAAACGATTCAACGATTCCATGATTCCTTTTTGAAACTATACGCACAATATGGAGCCTTTCTCGCTACCATAATAGCAGATCAGCAGCAACCTCCCATGATTCTCGTCGGCTTTAAGCATATAAAACAGTTTGCGATCATAGCGATGAAAACTGTAAGGCATCCCCTCTTAACCATCGATCTAAATGCATTCCTAAATATACAAGAGAAGGGGCTTCCCCTCTCTTATCTCATCAGCAAAAATTATGCGCTCCACGCATCTCTTTTGGGCCTCGGACACACTCGAAGTCAAGCCAAGGTCAAAGACCAACCATCCGCATATCCTCCTCTTTCTCGGCAGCTCTTCGAGACGTTAAAAAGGAGTAAGCTATTCCAAGATTTATACCAATCGTCGATAGGCACTCTCTATCGAGAACTCTTCTCGACCTTTGTTGAATCCAAAGAAGATTGGTTCTATTTGCCCAACGAGATCGTTTTACTGGTCAAGAACAAAACTTCTAGTTCGGAAGAAAAGCAGCTTCTATTTTCCGGTGTGTTGAGAGAAATGACCACGCAAACGGGTCTGTCAGTCACACCTACTCACAGTCTAGTGGCTTTCGAATTTCTTGAGCAACTCATACGTAATCCAGAATGCCAAATGAACTTGGGCATAGTCGTTGTGCAGGCGACGTTCTTGATGATTTTCCGAGATCTCTCTAGAGCAGGGAACCTCGACAAAAATCCCTTCACGGTCAGACGAGCACTTGACTGCGTGGATCGATTCATGCCCCTCCTAAGGTTCTTTTATCCGTTGTTAGTTGTTCATAAAGACATAGAAACCGAGAAGTCATTCTCGATCTACGAGAAAAGAGCCTACAAAATAATGGCTCTTGTCTGGACAGACAAGAGCCTCATCACCATAGCGAACTGCGCGGCTTCTCAGCCAAGCTTAGCAGCAAGAGGCAAACAATTGCACGCCGAATTAAGAGCTCTTCACAAAAAATTCGTCGAGCCTCGCATTGAATTTGTCCGAGAAGCCTTCGGCGCGTCAAAAAAGGGTACTTGAAGTTTATAGGTTTGTCTGGTACGCTACGCCAATATGGCCAAAGAACCTTCGATTCTTGAAGCAAAGGACCTAGCGCTCGAAAATCTCGAAGCGATCCGAATGTCCCTTGTCCAATGTATCGATGAAGGGAAAATGGATCTCGAAGACTCTCTTCACAATCAACTTCTCGACCTAATCGATGATGTTTCCATCCTCAAAACCTGGGACGAGATGGAAGAACTCGTCGCCCAAGCAAAAGTCCTAGAGCAAGACATCGCCGCTTGGCTCTCCCTGCACGGCCGCACCAGCCTCTCGCTCCCCTGGCCCAAAAGAGTCTAGGCGATAGCCAATAAGGACTTGCCCAATGGGGTCAGAATAGGTGTTGCTTGAGTATAGCTTGGATTTTCGAGATACTGCTCAAATTCTCGATAGATGTGGTCTCTGGTGTATTTGAGCTCTGGATGGGCTGGATTATGACCTGTAGAAACGCCCATTTCAAAAGCTTCCTTCCTCTTGATTCTACCCTCACTTGTGAGTCTGGCCTTTGGAACGTAACACAGATATCCAACCATTCTTACTTTAGGCCAGGCTCTGTCCTTGCTCGGGTGCTGATTCCAGTGGATTGTTCGTGAATCCCATAATATAAGTGAACCACGCGGAGCCGTTAGTTGCTTGCCAGCACTATTGCCAAAAAGTTCATAGACCAATTGGCTTCTGGCATTTCTCCTCTCACTGTCACTCAGTGTTGATTGCTGATAGATTGTTTCTATTTGAGGGGCAAATTCTGGGAACCTGAGGTGCGATTTAGGAATACAGTAAAATCCTCCATCCCCATCGAACGAATCTTCAAATAAAAATTGGCCTGCTCAGGTTGCTGATGTTCTTCAGAAATACTCTTCTGCTGAAATTGATTTAGCTGACGCCTCATTGGTTGTTTTAGCGGATCACTTAAATACTCCACAAATCGTTTCGGTGGATCATCGTGACTTCTCTCTTTTGCGATGGAATTCAGGAAGAAATCGATTTTATAATCTCATGGATTAATGTTTTGTAGGCGGTAACAGGTTAAGAGGCTGCTGGCAGCTTGGGCAACGTTAAGAGATTCGATCTTCCCGAACATTGGGATATGAATGAGGTGATCTGACTTCTTTAAAATGAGGGGTTGGATCCCCTCCCCCTCTGAGCCGACAACGAGAACTGTTTTGGGACCGAAATGGAATTGAAAGCTGTTTTTAGAGCCTTCTTGTAGAGCGGCGGAGACCACCTCAAATCCCGACTTCTGGAATTGACTCACCGCCTCCGCCAGGTTGGAAATCCGAATTAATGGTAGCCATTCACTGGCTCCACAACTGGCTTTGGCCGATACGGGCGTAAGATCGCTGCCCCGATTTTTGGACCAGGCAACGCCATCCACCCCAAAACACTCAGCCGTGCGGAGCAACGCACCAAAATTTTGCGGGTCAAAGATCTGATCGCACATGAGGACAAGAACGCAATCCTGATCTTCAACCTTTTCCAAAAACTCAGCGACATCCAAAAATTCTCTGCCCTTTACATGTGCCGCAAAACCTTGATGGGAGTCGGATCCGCACATCTTGCTCAAGGCGTCTTCACTGATAGGCTCAATGGGGATCTCCCACTTTTCACATTCTTGAATGAGGTGGCTCTTTCGGTCTTTGGCATATTTGACTGATGTGTAGATTCGGAGTAGGCGTTTGGGGGCATGACAGAGCAGCTCGGAAAGGGCGTGTAGGCCCATGACTAATTGATCCCTTGGGGGAAGACGTTTTTTAGGCTGATGGTGATGAGGAGAGTTCATAAAAGGCATTTTAGG
>Ga0207118_1074_pt1 | contig 20274 bp, 19 predicted proteins | sample Alteio_BWMinHeat_42_FD_153507 | JGI IMG/M metagenome (GOLD analysis project Ga0207118, IMG submission 153507) | Enriched cells from forest soil in Barre Woods Harvard Forest LTER site, Petersham, Massachusetts, United States -... | ecosystem: Environmental > Terrestrial > Soil > Temperate forest >...
AGTTGCGCGACTATTCCGCGCGACTGGTTATCGAAGTCAGAATCAGTCCCCTGGGTAGCAGCGGGGTCCCCACCGGCGCTTCGCCGGAAGGAGTGCGAGGAGCGGAGCACCCGACTGTCTATTTTCTCTACATATTTATTTCCTTTCTCCTTATACTTGGGGCTTTATAGATGGAGACCACCTAATGCGACGATCGATTTGTGTCTGTGAACCGAATTATGCTTTTGCGGGGGATACGGGGACTTGGAAGTTTGTCTATACCACCGCTAATATGCTGCCAAAGGGGACAAAGTTACGGTTTGATTTGGGCAGCGGGGGCAGGCCGATCGATTGGCAAGTGCCAGACGTGAATGTGAAAGAAAAGAATAACGTGATTTGGGGCGAGCTTGCGAGTGGCAAGGCGGTCGCAGCTACGCAGGCGGGCACTTCCTATGAGTTCCAGTTGCCTGCGGAGGTAAAGTCTGGAGAACATTTTGCCATTTGGATGAAAGGCAATATGTGCCAAAAAGTCGTGCAAAGAAGAAGGCCGTTTTATTTATACATCGACCCGAAAGGCAAAGGCGATTATAAAGAACACGAAATTTTCCATTTAGATGTGCGAGGCGGGCCGCTGAAGAGTTTGCGGATTGTTGCGCCCTCATTGGTCGCACGCAATAAGCGATTTGACGTGATCGTTCGCTTCGAAGATGTTTTTGGCAATTTGACTTCCAATGCACCCGAAGGAACTTTGATCGATTTAAGCTATGAACATCTTCGCGAAAACTTGAATTGGAAATTGTTTGTCCCTGAGACGGGATTCATTGCGTTGCCGAGCTTATATTTCAACGAACCAGGCGTCTATAAAATCCAACTTCGCAATGTGAAGACCAAAGAGACATTCCTGTCGCCGCCGATCAAGTGCTTGCCTGAAGGCGCTTTGAGCCTTTTCTGGGGCTGTTTGCATGGAGAATCGGAGCGTTTTGATTCAGGAGGAAATATTGAGAGCTGGCTGCGCCATATGCGAGACGACCGTGCGCTTCAGTTTGTAGCGACTTCTGGTTTTGATAGCGAAGAAGAGACGAGCAACGATGTTTGGAAATTGCTCTCTGCGCAGGTCGCAGAATTCAACGAGGATGATCGCTTTGTCGCCATGCTCGGATTCCAATGGCTCGGCGAACCGAACGAAGAGGGGGTACGCCATTTCATTTATTCTAAAGACGCTAAGCCTATTTTGCGCCGAAAAGACACCAAAAACAACTCGCTCAAGAAAATCTACAAGACGAACAACCCCAAAGAAATGATTGCAATCCCCTCTTTTACGATGGGCAAAACAGCTTGTTACAATTTCGAGGATTTTAACTTTGAATACGAACGAGTTGTCGAAATTTACAACGCTTGGGGTAGTAGCGAATGCACCGCAAAAGAAAAGAATTTAAAGCCCATTACGGGCAGTGGGAAAAACGCCATTCCCGAAACTCCCGAAGGTTCCATCATCAAAGCGCTCAATAACGGCTGCCGTTTTGGTTTTGTCGCAGGTGGTTTCGATGACCGAGGACCGTATAGTAACCTATACGACTCAAATCAAGTACAATACACGCCTGGTATCACAGCCATTTTGACCAAAGAACACAACCGCGTCTCTCTCCTAGAAGCATTGCAGGCTCGTTCTTGCTATGCATCGACTGGCGAAAAAATCATCCTCGGACTCAATATCGCAGGTTATGGCATGGGCGCTGAAGTCGATACTAAACTTAGACCTGGTCTCGAATACAATCGCCACATCACCGGCTTTGCCATCGGCACCCAGCCACTCAAAGAAGTGGCCCTCATCCGCAACGGCAAAGTCTTCCGCCTCCTCGACACAAAAGAAGAAAAATGTGAATTCGAGCTAGACGACAGCGAGATGCTCAATACTCTTGTTCTCTCACCTCGAGAAGATCGCCCCCCATTTGTCTATTACTACCTCCGCGTTACGCAATCTGATGGACATATGGCCTGGAGCTCTCCGATCTGGGTAGATCAAACCACTAAAACCACGCCACAACCGATCAAGAAAAAGAAAACTCTGAAAAGCACGGATTGAAATCCATGCTCATTTTGGGTTCTCAATCACCTAGGCGGCGCGAAATTCTGAATTTCTTCTCGTTGCCGTTTCAGCAGGTCCATTCTGCATTTGATGAAACGCAGGTCCTGTTTCAGGGCGATCCCAGGGCTTTTGTCAAAGAAATCGCACGAAGAAAAGCAGAAGGCTTAAGGCTAAAATATCCAGAAGATATCATTTTAACGGCAGACACAACCGTTTATATTCACGGCAAAATCTTGGAAAAACCCGAGAACATGCAGGAGGCCTATGGCATGCTTCGGATCTTGTCGGGAAACAGCCACCAAGTCTTCACTGGCGTGTGTGTTGTTCACCAAAAAAAAGAATTTGTGGAAGTGGAAGAAACGAGGGTGGAATTTTGCGAACTCACTGAACCTGAGATCCATGCTTATGCCGCTGCCTTCCATCCTCTGGATAAAGCGGGGGGCTATGCGATCCAAAAAGCGGGTAGTTTGATTGTCAAAAGAATCGAAGGATGCTATTACAATGTCATGGGGCTACCGCTGCAAACTATGCGGCGCCTGCTCCTCAAAGCGGGAATCGATCTATGGCAATCCTTCAAATCGGTCTAGCGTTACTGGCCACCGCCACTTCTGATCTCAAACTGCAAAGTCTTTTTCTCATGCAGCAGAATAAAGTCGAAGAGTCGATCGACCGCTATCGCGAATACACTGCGCTCACGGGCCGCCATGATTTTGAAATGCTCCAACAAATGGGCCTGACCCTCTTGCAAAAAGGGATCCAAACGGAAGATCAACAGATTTTTCTCATGACTCTTTTTGGCGCAGGACTTTCTGGCTCCGCCGGAGCGCTGGAAATTCTCGAGCGCGGCATCGACCATCCCGATCCACAAACCCAACTTCTATCTTTGCACTTCATTGCTAAGATCAATGATGATCGAACAGATGAATTATTGAACCGCGCGATGAGCTCTAATTTTCTCTCCACGCGCATGGAAGCAGCCTTTTATCTTTCTCTTCGAAAACATCCCCACGCTGTCGGCCAAATCGAAGGTCTTATGTTCCGCCTTCCGCCGATGTTCAAGCCATTTTTCCCCTCGCTTTTTGCTCTCATCGGCACGACCGATGCCACTGCAGCGCTACGCCGCTTGATCGAAGATCCCGATCCGCAAACCCGCATCGAATCGATCCTCCAAGTCGCAAAACTGGGCCGCGATGACTTTCTTCCGATGCTCCGCAAACGGCTGACCCATTCTCATGTAGCGGAACTCGAGGCCGCCATTTTTGCCGTCGGCGTTCTCAAAGACAGCGCCTCCATTCCCAAACTCAAGCGCCTTGCTAGCTCTCCTTCTGACAATGTGCGCACGGCCGCATCTTTAGCCCTCTACCATCTCGGCGAACGGATGTACATCTGCCAAATCGAAGAGCTGGCCAAAAAAAGAAGTCTCCTCTCGACCATCTGCCTCGGTCAAATCCCAGGCTCTGAACCCATCCTTGCCGAACTCCTAAAATCCGCTGATCTCCAAGTTCGCCTCAACGCCGCCATTGCTCTTCTCCAACTGCGCGATCCCCGCTGCCTAACCGTTCTTTCGGAAATCCTCATCACCGATCACCGAGATCTAGCTTTCCAACCTTTCAATTCCGTCGGTCGGACTATCACCGCCTTTAAAGCCATTCCTTCTGCCGAACTGCGCGCCAAAGATCCCTCCACTGATCTTACCTACTCGCTCACCATCCGCGAACACCTTCTTCGCGAATCTCTCCATCTCCCTGAAGACTCCTTTCTCTCTCTGGCTCGTCTCCTCTTCGCTCGCCAGCAAAACGATCTCGTCCCTTCGCTCATAGCCCTCCTCGAAAATCTCCAAACCGCCGGTGCCAAAGAAGTCCTCAAAGAAGGTACCGCCAAACTCAACTCCCCGCTCATCCGCGATTACTGCAACCTCTCCCTCTATCGCCTTAAAGAAGAGGGGCCCTACGAAGAAACCATCAACCGTTGGGTCATGCAGCAAAAAAGCGCCGAACTCATCCGCCTCCGCCCCATCCTTCCGTGGAAATTCCGCCTCGAAACAGATGAGTACACTTTAACGCCAGAGGAAACATCCAAACTCCTCATCGATGCCTTCCTCGCCATTGCCTCGCGAAGAAATGAACGCAACATCGCCTTCCTCCTCGAAGCGATCCAGCTCGGCAATCCCGCCAATCGCTATGCCCTCATGGGCCTCCTCATGCACGCCACTGAATAAAACGTCGCTGGTTTTTATAAAGAACACGAAGGCACGAAGATCACAGGGTGTGTTGCATAACCTCGTACGCATTCAACTTTTTGAATATTAACCGGTTAATTTAACACCGAGAGCACCGAGACACACCGAGAAGTTAAATTCCTCAGCCATTTCTCGGTGATCCTCGGTGTACTCGGTGTTTAATTTCAGCCCTTTAAAGAAAGCTGAGTTATGCAACACACCCAAGACCACAAAGAAAAAATAGAGGCTTCCTTTGTGATCTTCGTGTCTTTGTGTCCTTCGTGTTTAATAAAGACTAGCGACGCTTTGAAACATCTGTCAATCTCTTTGCGTTGAATAAAACCAGCGACTATTATTGCTGCATGCGTTTTTGGTTTTTGCTCTGCTCCTTTGCGTTGTTCAGTGATGAAGTGCGGGTGGATTTGAAGAATCCGACGTATAAGAATGGCATTTTGTACACGCGAGAAGGCGGCGTGATTAAGAATGACGAGATTCGGATTCAGGCGAGGTCGATTCAGTATATACGGAGAGGGAAAGAGCACAAGATTGAGGCCGAGGGCGACTTGATGGTGCAGTACAAGGGGCGGGTCTTTGTCGGAAGTGAATTGGAGTACGATTTCAATGAGAAGACGGGGGTGGTATATGATGGGAAGACGTTTGCCTCATATTGGTATGTCGGCGGCGATAAGATTGAATTCAGAGCGGATGGCACGTACGAGACGACAAATGCATTCATTACGACTTGCGAAAATGTGGATTGTAGCTGGGATTTGCACGCGAAACATTTAAATTTAGTCAAGGGCGAGATGGTCCAGGCAGAGAAGGTGCGAGGGCGATTATTTAAGATTCCCACCTTTTGGCTACCGTCTTTTAAGATCAATTTGAAGAAATTTAAGGAGCCAGTCTTTAGGTATGAATTGCGATGGGATTCGGGAATGGGACCGAGGGCTGGGATTCGGTATCAGTTCTATTCTTGGAAAGACTTTGCGATGTATGGACGGTTGGAATATCGATGGAGAACGGGGTGGGGCGGCGCTTTTGAAACGGAATATGCACCCAAGGATTTCAACACGCGGTTTGTGACTCGAAGTTATTTGGCTAAGGATCGGTTGGAATCGGCGCCCAATAAACAGCGGCGGTATCGGTTGGAAGGAGCTTTTCATTCGAGTAGCAAGGATGATCGGACGAAGGGCGTTTTGACTTGGGATAAATATAGCGACGTGCGGATGCCGGGAGATTTTAAGAGCCCTGATTTTGAAGTAGACACGGCTAAAAAAACCTTGTTCTATCTCAGGCATCGCGATAACGAATTTGTAACCTCGTGTAAGTTGCGGCCCAGGGCCAATCCATTTGAATCGATTAAGCAAGATTTGCCAACGTTTTTCTTGGCGGTGCGCCCCCTTGAATTTGCCGGGGTTTATTCGTCGAGTTTAGTGAAGGCTTCGTTTTTAGATTTTGCCTACTCAGACCAACTGGTCAAGGATCTGCCCAGTTACCATTCAAGTCGGGTTGAAGTGAAAGAAAAATTGTATCGCCCTCTATACTTGGGTCCAACCACTTTCACTCCTTATTTAGGTGGCATTGGCATCTTCTATAGCAATTCGTTCAATTCCCACCCCAAATGGCTCGGGATCGTTTCTTATGGAGCGAGGCTAGATGCACGCGGCATCCAACAATTTTGCCGCTATAAACATCAGATCGAGCCCTATGCCGAATACATTGGCCTGAGTCATCCGTCCGTTTTGCCAGACCAACATTATATCTTTTCCATCCAAGACGGTTATGACAAGATCAACCAGGTACGCATCGGCGTGCGGAATCTCCTCTTTTCTAAAAAAAGGCCGGGCAAAGAGGCTTCGTTTATCGCCGATATCTATGCCAATGCTTTTTTTGCCGACTTTGCCATTCCGCAACTGGTGCCCTACGGCTATCTCGACCTTGCCTGGCGGCTTCCCTCGCTTCACTTCGACTGGCAGAATTCCTGGAATTTCCGAGAGACGACGCTCCAATACTCCAATGCTCGCCTCCTTTGGACTGTAAACAAAAACATCGCATTATCTCTAGAAGGGCGCTACCGCTCCCGCTTTGATTGGCGCAAAGCTGACCACGACAATTACCTTCTCGATGTGACTCGCTCCCAATCAGAGCTCCTCCTCTCCCCCCTTTCCGATCGGAGGATCACCTTCTTAACCAATGTCTTCATCCGCCTCACTCCTTTTTGGGAATGCCGACTCCAATCCCATCACGGATTTTTCCGGACAAACGAGCCTCCCTTCAATGAAATCAAATTGGATCTATTGACGTGGATTAGTTCCGCGCTAAAGCTTCGGCTGACTTATAAATATACCGATTATACAAGGCCTAATTTCCCGCATCACTTTGGAGCCACCATTGAATTGGTGAAGAAATAATTAATGGTGCCCGTCGCCATGACCACCACCGTGCCCGCCGTGCCCACCGCCATGATAATGGGGATGATTGCCATGTTGATCGTGATTCCAGTGATTGTGGTGCCAATTGTTATAACCACCTTCATCGTCGAACCAGATTCCATAGTAGAATCCAGGTCCATACCACCGATCTTCATCATCTTCGACATAAACCGTTGTGTTGGTCTGTCTACCTGATGGCTTGGAACATTGACAAAACAGACAAAAAACTGGAATCAATAAAGAGACTCTCATCATAAAAACACCTCGCTATTTTCACGCATAGCAAGGTCGATCTACTTCTTCAAGTGCTCTTTTTCAAATTGCGAAAGAACTTCGTTCCCTTCTTGGATCGCACGGTCAAGAGCTTCTTTTGCGCTCAACTCTCCTGAGAATGCTTTCTCCAAATAATCGATGATCTTGTCTCGGATGATAGGATAATTGCCCAGGCGAATGCCCTTGGTATTAGGCGTAATTTTCCCATTGATCACTTCTAAGACAGCGACCTCTGCCGCAGGATTTTTTTCATAGAAGCCTTTCTTCTTCGATAAATAATAGGTCGCCTCGGTAATAGGCAAATATCCTGTTTGCTGATGCCAATAGGCCTGGGGTTCTACTTGCGATAGGTAATTAAAAAATTGCGCAATGCCGCGGTAAACATCCTCATCAAATCCAGAGATAGCCCAGAAAGAGGAGCCTCCAATATTCAACCGATAGGGTGCCCCGGGTATGTCGGGCCAATAGGGCAAAAAACCCACACCGATCGGATGCGACGAAGCTTTTTTCAACATGGGAAACCGGTTGGCTCCTTGGAGCAAAATGGCCGCTCGCCCTTCCGTGAAGGCAGCCTCTGGCTTCTCCGTAAACCGGCCCAGATACTGGAAGATCCCCCGTTTTTGCCAATCGGTCAATTTCGCAATATGGCGCACTTGATAGGGGCCATTGAAATCAAGCCGTGCGTCCAATCCCCGAAACCCGTTTTCCTTGGTGGCAAAGGGGAGATTGTTCCAGGCGCATATGTGCTCTAGATGATAGGCCGCTGGCCAAGCCGTCACAAAGCCCTTATATCCGGCGCCCACCAGCTTGACCCCCGCGGATTCCATTTCCGGCCAAGTCTTCGGCGGCTTATTCGGATCCAATCCAGCCTCTTCAAAGGCCTTCTTGTTATAAAAGAGGATCCCCGTGGATGCATTCCAAGGCAGCGAGAACATCTTCCCATCGGCGGTCGAGTAAAAGTCCCGCACCGCATCGATATAGACATCGGGATCGAATTTCTTGAAATAGCGGCGCATCAAATCGTCCACGGGCACAAACATCTCGGGCGAGAGCATCATCGTTTGGGTCGCCACTTCATAGACCTGCAGAATATGAGGAGCTTTCCCCTGCTCAAAGGCCTGAACCCCCTTTTTGTATGTGTCAATGTAACTTCCTTGGAACTCAAGGGTTACGTGATATGCCTTCGACTGGTGATTAAAATCCTCCACGATTTCAGCAAACTTGTCATACAAAAAGCCTTCAAATGCATGCCAAAAAACAATCTCTTTTGCCGCGAGAAGGCGGCAAGAAATAACCAACATCAGGAAATATTTCATGCCCGAGGAGTATAAAAAATTTGGGAAAAAATTGAAAGGGGAAATATCTTCACTTTCTCGAATATTTCCCATCATATAAGCCAAGGGAATCTATCAGCCCCCTGATTGCCCAGCTCCGCCCCCAGAAACTCTTTTCAGCCTCTTGGAAGCCATTCTTTTCTTCCCAGCTCTTCTTACTTTCTTTCTTTTTGTTGTTGTTCGTTTCTTTTTGACCATAAGGTTTTCCCCCTTGTTTAGGCCACTCAAAATGAGGTGCTCTATAATCCTACTTATAATACATCATTCACAATGTCAACTTTTATTGGCGTTGTTGTATTAATCGGTAAAAATTAAACACCGAGAGCACCGAGACACACCGAGAAGTTTTTACCCCTCGGGTTAATAAGTTCCTCAGCCATTTCTCGGTGATCCTCGGTGTGCTCGGTGGTTAAATTTTTACGTTCAACCACTTATGTTTTTTACGATTTATGCACCCATCCAGGTCAGCAGAGGGGCCCATTCCTTTCTATAAGTAGGATTATAGAATATTTCTGTTACGAACTAATCACGAATACGATTTCGAAGGCAGCAACAGCCATTGCCAAAGCAAACAACAATCCCAGCATGATCTTCCCACCTGGCACGAGTTCTCTTCCCCCCAGCTTGCGAATGTAACGCCCAACCCAAACTAAGGACACGGGAATGAGTCCATTCAAAAACGCCTCCCCAAACCCGCCGGCAAATCCCAATGCTGTGACAAAGATATTTGGATCGATCGCCGTCAAAATGAATGGGGGCAGGAAAATGACGATGCACAGCAAAATCCGATGCTTCCCCTTTCGGTCGATTTTCAATCCATCTCCCAAAAAATCCACCATTGAAAAGGCAACGCCTAGCATCGAGGTGACAAGCGCAAAAAAGGCAAAAAACTGCCCAAACGTCATTACCCAAGGATTACCTGTCAATGTCTGCAATGCCGCAGTTGCCGGTTTCCCTTGCGACAAGGCATCCTCAATAGCACTCAATGGGACGGCTCCGATGATAAGCCATTGCCAAATGAGATAGATCACCAGAGAAATCGTCGTCCCATAGAAAATGGATTTTCTGAGCACCCGGACATCTCGGTGGAAGTAATCGACAAGTGACGGAATCACATTGTGGAAACCAAAAGAAGAAAAAAGAATAGGCGCAGCAAAAATCACCTCATAAAAATTCCCATCCTTGAAGCGGGAGGCCGACACTTCCGACGCACCCGTTCCAATCAGGGCGAAATATCCCAAGAACATCGCAGCCATGAGCAAATAATTGATCCGGTCGACAAACTTGAGTCCCACTGCAACGATTGCGCCAAAGAGTAGCCCGTAGGCCACCATTCCCCAAATGCCAGATATGCCCAAAAAGGCGCTGAAGATCGGCGCGCCTCCAGCATAATAGGCAACCATCAAGCAATAGTAGAGGAACAAAAAGGTAGCTCCCGCCGCCGCCTTGCCCGACCGCCCCAAGAAGCGGCGCGACATCGATAGAACATTGGCCCCCTCGTGCATCCACAAGGTCGCCTCCAAAAACAATAATCCCGTGGCCAGCATGAAAAGCCAAACTAGCACGGTGATCCCCACACCGGGAATAAATCCGGCCTTAGCCGTCAAAAGTGGAATCCCGAGCATGCCAGCTCCGATCGTGGTCCCTGCGATCAGAAGCGTGCCGCTTACCGTTTTATTGAACATAGCCCAATAGAGTAAAAGATTGGTAAAAAAAATGAAATCAGAAAAACAAGACCTATTGCCAAAAAACAATTTTTCTTGATATGATGACGGCATCATCCCGCATGGTGACCCCATGCGAACCCCACGGGTTCCGGCCCGTGGGCTTTTTTTTTGGCTTGGACTATATGGTACGTGACAGAGTCATTTCACTCATCGATGGATTCAACCTCTACCATGCGATTGCGAGACTCAAACAATTGCCTCTTGAGTGGTTAGACTTACAAGCCCTCTCCCGTTTGTTTATTGGATCTCAGTCTGAAGAATTAACTCAAGTTTTTTATTTTTCCACCTTGGCTATCCACACCTCGGAAGCCACCCAAAAGAGACAAACGGCTTATTTTACAGCTCTGAAATTGAATGGTGTGAATTTGATTCTGGGCCAATTCAAAAAGAAGGATCGCTATTGTCCTAAGTGCGCTTCCTATTGGACTGGATATGAAGAAAAAGAAACAGATGTGAATATAGCCCTTACCCTTCTAGAACTTTCATTTCAGAATGCTTTTGATCGCGCCTTACTTGTCTCCAATGACTCGGATTTGGCTCCTGCTGTAAGAAAAGTTCTCGGCCGTTTTCCCGATAAAAGAATCACCATTGTCGCACCTCCCCTATCTCGCCAGTGCAATGAATTGATTCAGGCAGCTTCTGATAAAAGTAGAATTCACCCAGATCACCTAAAGAAGTGTCTTCTTCCAGAAAAATTGCAAGACAAATTAGGCCGAATTTCCATTGCTCGTCCACGAGAATACAGCCCCTTGAATTAGGACTAGGATGAAAGCACTCTATCTTACCAAGCACTTTACCGAACCCGAAACCATTGACCTACCGGTTGTCGACCGCCCGAAACCCCATCCAAAGTCGGGAGAATGCCTCGTCCAGATCTATTCCTCAGGCGTCAACCCGAGCGATGGGATCGGAACCTTGGGCTCCTTTCCTCATGCGAAGCTACCGCGAATTCCGGGGCGAGATTTTGCCGGAATCGTTGTTGAAGGCAAGCATATTGGAAAAAAGGTTTGGGGCACAAGCGGCCCTGCGGGAATCAATCGCGATGGAACACATGCCGAGTTCATTGTTCTGCCAGAATCGGCGCTTGCAGAAATACCCCAAAACTTAACCCTTCCTCAGGCGGGCATCCAACCCCTTCCCTTTGCCACCGCTTTCTACAGCCTTGTTTCGCGCGGACGAATGAAAGCCGGCGACTCTGTCCTAGTGATCGGAGCTCTGGGTCAAGTCGGTCATGCAGCCATGTCCATCTGCCAATGGAAAAAATGTAACCCAGTTGCCCTGGTTAGAGATGTAAAAAAAGCAAAAGATCTAGGATGGGAAGCCTACGATTCCGTACCCAATAAATCCTTTGATCTCGTCCTCAATATGGTGGGAAATATCTACTGGGAAAAACTAATTCCTTCTCTAGCCCAATTTGGACGCATTGTCATCATCGGCGCCCAAGAAGGAAAACGAGATGCACAGATCAATCTATTCAATCTTTATCGCGGCAATCAAGAGATCATCGGCATCAACACCATTGATCTCGATTTTGCCGATAATGCTCCTATGCTCAATGAAATGAAAGGCGGTTTTGAATCGGGCGCCCTTCACCCATTGACTCTGGAGACCGCTTACTCTCTTGAAGAAGCCAGCACTGCCTATAAAAAAGTCCTCTTGAAAAGTGAAGGAAAAAGAATTTGTCTTAAAATACATGAGTAGATAAAATCTTCCTTCTATTTAGGAGATTCATGATGAAATGGCTGGCCGCTCTCGCACTTACATTCACATCACTAACTGCTCAAGAAACGTGGATTAAAGATTACCTCACCCAAGTTCCCGACTTTCCTCAAAAAGGGATCCTTTTCCAATGGTATGCCAACTTGATGAAAAACCCAGATGGATTCCAAAAGGCAATCAAAACCTTTGCCGACCGCTATCGCGATCAAAACCTCGACGCCATTGCCGGGCTCGATTCCCGAGGCTTTATTTTTGGCGCGGCTCTTGCCTATGAATTGAAAGTCCCCTTCGTCACCATCCGCAAGACTGGCAAACTCCCGCGCCCTTGTGAACGGATCGACTACCAACTCGAATATGGCAAAAACTCCTTCGAAATCGAGATCGAAAGCGTGACAAAAGGCGACCGCGTCGTCATCATCGACGATGTCCTCGCAACGGGCGGAACAGCCTCTGCGGCCGCAGAATTGGTCGAAAGATTGGGTGGCAAAGTAGTTGAATTCGCCTGCCTCATTGAAATTGAGCCCCTAAAAGGCCGTGAAAAAATTGGACGACCTGTTTACTCCATGTTACTCGTGGATTGACGCCCCTTTGGCTTGCATCTTGTCGAAAGCTTTTTGCTCATCGCCAGGATGCAAGTTGATCGCGCGGCAAGCGCTTTTGATGACGGTGACTTTGTATTCGAGTTGGAGCGCGTCTATGGCCGAATAGAGGATACAATAGTCGGTGGCCACGCCGACGAACCAAAGATCAGACAATTTGTGTTTGCGCAAATATTCGTCCAATCCCGTCGAACGGTGGCGCGCATTGTCGAAAAAGGCGCTATAGCTATCGACATTGGGATCAGTTCCTTTATGGAAAACCGCCTCGATCCGCTTTTGCTGCAGACCGGTGGCAAAGTTGGCGCCATGAGTGCCTTGCACGCAATGGACGGGCCAAAGAATCTGGTTGATGCCACCCACTTTGATCACGTCGCCTGCTGTTTTGCCATGCGTCTTAGCAAAACTGACGTGATGAGGCGGATGCCAGTCCATTGTCGCAACGATGTGGTCGAACTGGAGAATGAGCCCGTTGATGACGGGGATGATTTCTGAAGCATGAGGCACTCCAAGTGCCCCACCGGGCATAAAGTCGTGCTGCACATCTGTGATGACTAAAGTTCTCATTTTTTTAGCTTCTGGATCAGTTCTAATTTTTTCTCATAGAGCCTCTTTTCCAATCCGATCCAATACGTTTGCGGATTCACAAATCGCTTTACACTCGCTGGAAGACGGGACAACTCCTGTTTTGCATACGCTTGGATCTCAAATAAAGTCGGCGCCTCGTACACCAACTTTCCACCCCGAAAAATGGGGACTAACACATCTTTTGCATCCTTGATCTGCACGACTTCACTCGGATCAAAATAATTCACACCCGTATCTCCAACTCCCAAAAGTTCGTCGACCATCACATCTCTACAATATTTTTTCCCATCAAACTCTCTTCGCACCTGTAAAATCCCCGGGTTTGTCACTTTGGCCGTCTGCTCTGACAACTTCAATCTGTGTTGCCACTCTCCCTTCGCATTCTGCACTGCTGACAACTTGTATACGCCATCCAACGCGGGCTGCTCCTGGCCCGTCACCAAATGTGTCCCAACACCCCAAACCGTAATCTTCGCACCTTGGGCCTTCAAATCTCGAATCAAGTATTCATCCAGCTCGTTGCTCGCCATGATTTTCGTGCCTTGAAACCCTTCTGCATCCAAGATCTTCCGGACTTCAATACTCAGTGCTGCCAAATCCCCCGAATCAAGCCGCACACCGGCCAGCTCAAAATCTTTCAACTTTTTCGCAACGCGAATGGCCCTTTTCGCTCCTTCAATCGAGTTGTACGTATCGATCAACATCACGCACCCCTTCGGCATGATTTTGGCAAAGGCTTCAAACGAGCTGAATTCATCATCAAACGCCATCACCCAGCTATGCGCATGCGTGCCGCGCACAGGAATTTTGAATAACTTCCCTCCAATCACATCCGATGTCGATTCACAGCCACCAATGAATGCGGCCCGCGTGGCCGAAATCGCCCCATCGATTCCCTGAGCTCTTCGCATCCCAAATTCGATCACCGGATCGGGATGCGCCGCCTGGCAAATGCGCGCGGCCTTCGTCGCAATCAACGTTTGGAAGTTCAACAGATTCAACATCGGGCTTTCCAATAGCTGCGCCTGCCAAATCGGCCCCTTTACTCGAATCATCGGCTCGTAAGGAAATACCGCCGTCCCCTCAGGCATCGCATCCACGTCGCAGACAAATTCGAACTTTGACAAAAAATCTAAAAACTTCGGTTCAAACCCAAGCGTCGATAAATACTCAAGATCCGAAGCTGAATAGGAAAAATTCTGGAGAAATTCAATCGCCGTCTGTAGCCCTGCTGCCAACGCATATCCCCCTTTAAACGGCCATCTTCGAAAATTGAGATGAAACACCGCATGGCGATTGGCCACACCCGATTTCCAATAACCATAGACCATTGTCAATTGGTACATGTCGGTTAAAAGCGATAGCGATTGGTTGTAGATCATTGCAGCAATTTCGCCCTCTTCGCTTTCAGGCGGTCGATTTCCTTTTGCACTCGAGCCGCTTTCTGCCGATTTTCATCCGCCAGTTGCAAATGGCGCCTCGTCTCCAAATTCCATTTCGGATCAAACTGGAGCCTTTCCGCTTGGTCCTCATGGCGCAAGGCCCTTGCCTCAAAACCCCGTTTCATCTCCTGCAATTCGAGAATTTGGTCGTCGATGTCGGCTACCTGCTCCTGGACTTGGAGGGGAATGGTCTTTGCCGTGCAAACACCGAATATCAGGACAAAAGAATATAAAAATAATTTGACCATAACTCTCCATATAGGAGGCTCCTCTTTACTAGTAAACACAAAATCCACAAACCACTAAAAATAAGCAACTTATAATTATGTTGAATTAAATTTTTAATTATGTTTTAATATATAGTAAAAGAGAGATTACAATGAGTATTAGAGCGACAAGTAAGAGCGATGTTTATTTTGCCCAGCTTGCCAGGGTTCATAGACTCTTGGAGGAAATAGACAAAAAAATCCAGAAGCACGCCCAGAAAAACATTCCGCCACCCATCCCACCCATTCTTGAATCCATTTCAGAAGAGCAGCTTTGGGAAGCTGGTTTTGATCTGTTATTAAAAGAAAGAAACCCCAATGGAGAAAAAACATGAGCGTAAGAGCTTCATTTCACCGACAATTGGGCAGAAGTAGAGAAGCTCGAAAGCTTCGCGAAGAGGCACAGCGGCAGCGGACAGCCCTAGAACAACGGACCCAAGAAGCGGCGAATGCAAAAATCCAGCCACCCCCACCCCCTGCATTGAAACCTGCCTTAATCGCTAAAACCGGACAAGAAGAAGTCGTTATAAAATCCGCGGATGGCCTTTTTCCAGAGAGTACTCGATTCATTCCTTGCCACAAAGAATACAAACCTTCTTCACGTGTACCTGAAGATTTAAAGTCGGATCATCTGATTCAGTCTGCTTTCGAAAGTATCACAGCTCGCTGCAACGATCTAACCAACGCCCCAGATGTTGACATCATGGTTGAAGAAATGAATTTCCTTTTGCTAACAAGCAAATTTTTCGTTGCAAATAGAAACAATAGAGCAGTTGTTGAAAGAACTCTAAAGTCTCTCTCAGAACTTGCAACTCAGAAAATCTTTCATAAAAATTCTTTAGAATCCAAATAATTATTGAAAGATTGCGAAGATCGTAATAAGTTCTTGCCTTTTAACTGATAGAAGGGCTAAAATCTTGGCCCTTTAACCAAGGCAATGTTCGTGATTTCCGGGCTCAGTGGATCTTCCTCGGGTTTCTTTCACCCAGTTCCAGAAAATCCATCCCCTGTAGATGACTCTGGCAGTTCTCCTTCTCCCAACCCTTCGGCATGTCCGGTCCGTTCTCCCTCCGTTGCTGTTGACGCATCCAGTTCTCCTTCTCCTACAACCGAAGAAATGAATTTCTTTTACAATGAACTTCCGGAGGAAACCTCGTTATCCGCTCCAAGCTCTGTCCTCGCAAGATGTAGGCGCTTAGAGTTGCTTTCTCCCCAACCCAAAACAGAACCCCCTCAACCAGTTTCTTTTCGCCCAAGCGAAAAGAAAAGACCTATGAATCCTAAAAGGCCAGACCTTCCCTTCGCTCCTTATCCGCTAGATTTTGATCCCGTGGCTCACTTGAGGGCAAAATTTGATACAACCCATGCATACAGTCTTTTGATAATAAAGTATGAAATTGAAAGCGTAGATTGCCAATTGGATCGGGCAAAAGATAGCACAGAAATTTCCGAACTCCGTCATCTAAGAAAAATAAAATTAGATGAACTCGATCAAGCGAGAGCGAATCTTTCTAGGCGAATAAACGCTCCCCCTATAAACTAAGCTTATGAAGTGGATCCTTACACTTTGCCTATTCGCCTCGTCCGTCTTCGGCTCCGAATTCCCCTTATTGAAGCGACTCGAGAAAGCCAAAGCCGGAGATTACATCGTTTTTGAAGCCAACAAGACAATCACCCTCTTAGCCATTCGCTCTTTAACCAATCACTCCATGGTCCTGGAAGAAATCAGCGCTCCCGCTCCCAAAAACAAACCCGAATCTTGGGCCGCTTGGCTTCAGGCCAAAGCCCCCGGCCATACTTCCTGGTCAATGATTGAAATCGATCTTAAGGCAAAAGAAATTCTCGAGTGCTATTCTTTTAGCAGATGTGCCTGGCTTTCTCAATCGCCCAAGGATAGTTTTTTAGCCACATTGCTCCACTTGCCTTTAATTCCCGTTGAGGCAAAAGATCGGCGCAAAATCGGTCCTGCCCCACAAGAAGGGGAGGCAGATCATCGCAAAGTCTGGAACCCACCCCTTGTGATCAATGGAAAAAAGGTGGAGGGCACCTTCGATGCCTACCAAACCGATTGGCCTCAAGACGGCTCCGAACTTGCGGGAAAAAATGTGTGCCTCTATTTCGATCGGAACTCGAATCTTCCGCTCCCCTGCTGGATCCAAGTCGATACGGGTCAAGTGACCGGCTCTTTGCGCGCGATCGATTCCGGCCATCGCCTACCTGCTTCTCCTTATCGAAATATGCCCCGCCGCATTCCCGAATTTGTCGGCTCCCCCGTGAAAACAAAAAATGGGATTCGCCTTTCCATTAAAAGTCCAAAATATTACAAAACCTTTGAACTTTTCGCAGTGGATGTGACCACCGGAAAAGAGAAACAGATCCACCTCGTAAGCCACTCGTTGGCCGAGGGACAAGGCGAGATCCTCAATCTCGAAGTCGATGCAGAAGAGCTCTATCAAGTTCTACAGCCCGACCACAAATACACCTGGCTTTTGGTTCCCGCAGGCCACAGTGGTTCTTACACAGAATTGGCCAAGCCTTTTACTTGGCAATAATTCCTTCAATTGTGTATGATTTCCGAGATCATGGAAGCGATTAAAAAAATTTATACTCTCAACAAGTCGAAAAAGGCGCTGAAGCGAGCACACCGGCTTTACCGTCAAAAGGAATCGCGACTGGGACCACCAGAAAGAGCGCGCGTACAGGAGATGTTGACAGCACTGCAAAACGCGATTTTGCAAAAAGAACCTGAGCTTGCAAAAAAGACAATCCAACAACTCGAAGAATTTTCTGGCAGATTCATGGCCAAGTCGCTCTTCGAAAAGGCCCGCGACTTCATCCTTTCGATGGGGTTTGCACTGCTTGTGGCCATTGTGATTCGGCAGATGTGGTTTGAGTTCTATTCCATTCCGACAGGCTCCATGCGCCCCACGTTGAAAGAAGGCGATTATCTAGTTGTGAGTAAGACCGATTATGGGATCAATACGCCGATGCGTTCCGGTCATTTTTACTTTGATCCAGATCTCGTCGAGCGAGGCTCCATCATTGTTTTTAACGGCGAAAACATGGATATGCCCGATGACGACACCATGTATTTCTACATCATCCCCGGCAAAAAGCAATACATCAAGCGGCTGATTGGAAAGCCAGGAGATACACTCTATTTTTATGGCGGGCAAATTTATGGCATCAATGCCCGCGGCCAAGAATTGCCGGAACTCCTCGACCCCAAAAATTTCCTCGAACATATTCCTTTCATCCGCTTTGAGGGCAAAGTCGAGACGCCAGAGCGGGGCACGGCCGTCATTTACCAGATGAATGAACCATTGGCCAAACTGCAAACCAATCAAATCGGAAATGTAACCGGTGAAATCCTCTCCAAAAAGGGCGTTCGCTCCTTTAGCGACCTTTGGGGAATGAAGAATTATGGCATGTCTCGCCTTCTCACGCCTGAGCAGGCCAAACAAATGCATCCCCTCCAAAATCTGGAGTCTGGCGTCCTTTATCTAGAAATCCATCACCATCCTTCCATTGCAGGTGCTAAGGTAGTCCGCGATGAAATGGGCCGCATGCGCCCCGGCCTTGCCACTAGCATCTCGCTTTTACCTCTTACCCAAGAGCATGTAAACGAAATCTTAGCCCACATGACCACCTGCCGCTTTGAAGTCAAAGAGGGCCGAGTCTATCGCTACGGTTCTGGCTACACAGGTGAGCACTTCCGCCCCAAACTCGCCGTCCCCGACGGCATGTATGAAATGCAAGATGGCATTGCCCAAGAAATCCTCACAGGCGGAATTGCCAAAAAACTAAAGCCCGACCATCCGCTCTTTGCCAAAAACCCGGAGCAAATCCAAACCCTCTACAATTTCGGATTCGAGTGGTCCAATCACTTCATTCCATCGCCCCATGCACCGCTTCCATCTCGCTATGCCTACTTCCGAAATGGCGACCTCTATCTCATGGGTGGACCCGTCGTCAAAAAGGGAGACCCATTCCTTACACTCTTCCGCAAGCGCGAGTATGAAAAACAAGCGATGTCCACCTCCGTAAAGCCCTATGCTCCTTTTGATGATGCAGGCGCGCCTATCAAAGAAGACGGAAAGTTAGACATCGAATTCATCCAAAAATTTGGCCTCACCATCCCCGATAAAATGTATCTGGCCATGGGCGATAACCACGCCATGAGCGCAGATTCTCGCCACTTTGGATTCGTCCCGCAAAATAATCTGCGCGGTGGCGCCTCCTTCCTATTCTGGCCCGCGGGCGACCGCTGGGGCCGCCTCCCGCAAGCCGTGACCCAACATCTCACCATCCCCAACCTCACCATCTGGGCGCTAGCGATCATCATCGGCTCTCTCAGCTACATCTACATTCAACGCAAATACTTCCGCCCCTTCGAGTTCAAATAAAGACAGGTTTACCCCGGAGATGCCAGTAATTTTGGCCGTAGTCATAGGTTAGTTGCGTACCCTTGGAAATGTACTGATTAGCAATGAAAATGAGGTGGTAATGGCCCTCCAGGAAGGCGTAAACGGGGGTTAGGTTTGGATTTGCACTGTGGTTGATAAAACGGGTGAGATGCCCTTGCGTTGCATCGATCACGAACCGATCGACAGGGTATTTGAAGCAATAATTATTGAGCGGCTCTAAATATCTTCGAATGTCATTGCGCCGGACAATGCCTGTATACTCTCCAACATAAGCACCTTTTTCGATATCCTCTTCTGCAAAAAGACCACGGCCCACCTCTCTTCCAAGCCACCGGACTGAAGATGCGACTAAGTAAGAAACTTCGATTTTATCGCGAAAGTGGCGCCCCCGTTCAATCGATTCGGGATCGCCTTCAGACAATACTTCCTCTTCAAAAACATTGTGCGGCAAAAATTTAAACGCAAATTGCCTTTCTAATCTTTTTGCACGACGAGAACCGTCTCTTCCCCATTCAAATCCCATGGCGTCCCTTCGCATGGCCCAAATTGTACATCCACAGTTAATGTTTCTCCCACGATGTAATCGCGGTATTTTTCAAAGGCCTCTCTCACCCTCGGCGTTGTCTGGATCTGCAATCTAATCCGGTCTGTAACATTGAGATCGAGTTCCCGTCGCGTGGTGTTGATCTTATTCACCAACTCGCGCGCAAATCCTTCCACCAACAATTCGTCATTTAGCTCAGTATCTAACGCCACCGTCAGATCCCCTTCATTGCCAGCCGCAACACCTTCTTTCACTTTCCGTTCGATCTGCACATCGGCCGGATCCAATAGCACCTTTTCTCCCCCGATCTCGACTTCAAACGACTTCCCAGCGGCCAAGGCCAAGATCTTTTTCCGATCGAAGGCGCCGATAGTCTTTTGCGCAAGCGGCATGAGTTTGCCGATTTTCTTGCCTAGAACGGGAAAATTCGGCTTGGCGATCCATTGGACAAAATGGGTTTCATCCGCATGCAATTCGATCGATTTGACGTTGAGTTCATCAGCGATGAGCTGCTGTTGTTTTTCTAAGGCTGCCAGCAGTTCTTCATTGGATGTGATCAGATGCGCTTTAGAAAGAGGCTGGCGCACTTTGAGTTTATATTCTTTGCGCAAGCTGTGGCCCAGACTCACGGCCAACTGCGCAG
>Ga0207118_1075_pt1 | contig 20263 bp, 14 predicted proteins | sample Alteio_BWMinHeat_42_FD_153507 | JGI IMG/M metagenome (GOLD analysis project Ga0207118, IMG submission 153507) | Enriched cells from forest soil in Barre Woods Harvard Forest LTER site, Petersham, Massachusetts, United States -... | ecosystem: Environmental > Terrestrial > Soil > Temperate forest >...
GAACATCTTGCTATGGTAGAAGCATCACAAGAAAGTTGTCAGGACAATATTAATATGGCTTTTGAGTATTCTGCCTTAAGCAGACAAACCAACGATCCGCAGGTGCGCCAAGGATTGTTGAATGTTGCTCAGGAATGTAACCAAGCAGCCATGCGACACAATTCGGATGCTCTGTATGCAATGCAGCAGGCAAAATTTTTTGATATGAAATTAAAACAAAGATTAAAAATAAGAGGTTAAAATGACAAACAAATATATCAAACAATATCTTACAATTTTTATATTTCTGATAACTGGAATTGTTAACACACAAATTTACGCTGCTGCAGAATGTACAGAGATAACTAAACAATTATATAATGCTATTGAAACTGAAGATTTAAAGCGTATCGATGCTTTATTGAAAGAGAATACTTCGAGCTTGGATCCAGCATCGCTTGCACAAAATATAGAATTCCGCACACTTACCGCGCACGCTACTAAAAAAGGCAAACTTAAATCTTTACAACATTTACACGAAAAATATGGGCTGCCCATTATAACCATCAACCAAGACAAGGCCACCTTGCTCATGATGGCAGCTCGCCATGGACATCCAGATATCATTAAATATTTGATTAAAAAAGCGCCAATTCTTCTTAATATGACCAATGCGTATGGCGCAAATGCACGAACCTATGCTCTACATGCAAATCTCAAAGACATTGACAGACTCCTTCGAACAAAAGGAGTAGAAAAAGGAATCGATCCGAAAATTGCCATTGCTAATATGAAAAAACCAAAACCGCTATCGCTGGCCGAACAACTTGATGCTTACACCGCTCCTTCTATGCAAACAACAAAAAGCCAAATTATAGTCGATCAATTATATCAAGCAACGATAAACGGTGATATCGATGGCATAGCAGCGATATTTGCCTACCATGATGCACAAGATCCAAGCTTTTCAACCGCTATTTTAGCAAGTAGTGGTCATCAAATGGCAGTGCATGCCGTGATGCAAAATAGAGTTAATGTGCTCAGTTTTTTACATGAACAACATGGTGTATCATTAGATACAGCTGATGAACATGGCATAACATTGTTGATGCATGCTGCGAATATGGGATATCGGGAGACCATACAATATTTATTATCTAAAGAATCACCCGCTACCATTAAAAAAGTTGATGCCTTTGGCGCAGACGCCTTGGCCTATGCCAAAGAAAATCAAACAATAATAGATTTACTTATACAAGGTGGAGCGCAAGCAAAAGAAAATCCAATTCTTACTAAGATTAAAACTTTCAGTTTCGCGCCAAATATGATCGAAAAACATAAATCTTTTATTAATATGCAAGATCCTACTACAGGCGAAACGCCATTGATGGTCGCGGCTATTCAGGCAACCTCCAATAAAGCAACTTCTATACAAAAGAATAAAGCTAAAATATTATTGCTCGCTTTACTCAAAAATGGAGCTGATCCTCTTGTTGCAACCAAAGAAGGCATCACTGTTTTTAATTTTATAAGCACCAATTCGAACCTTACAGAAAGCATTGTTCAAATAACAGACAAATCAAAATATACAGATTTACTCCGGGAAGCATGCAAAAGTAATAATATTATCTTATTAAAAACATTAAAAAAATATGCACGATCTTTATCCTTATCTGATACATTAAATCGTACAAATATTACGCCATTAGCAGCAGCAGCCGCTTATGAAAGCATAGATGTGCTCAACTATCTGCTCGATCAAGGCGTAGACCCAAAAATAAAAGTAATGGATAATCGTACGCCATTAGGAATCGCATCAGCTAATGGTCACGAAGCAATCGTCGAGCTATTACTCAGCAAAAATGTACTAGTCAACGATACTTGCAATCAATTTGGCCAAACAGCACTTATGCAGGCAGTAATAAGAAATAAACCTGAGGTTGTATCATGTTTGCTGGCGCATGGTGCAAATATTGATATCACTGACAGTGAAGGAAAAACCGCTTTAGATCATGCAACTGACAACAAAACAATACATGATATTTTAACAAAGAAAAAAACATTTGAAGAAGCAGAGCGTCGCAAAATTCCTCAATTGTTAACGCGTAAACTTGCAGAAGATACTAGTCATGATCAGTCTGATGACGCGCGCATGTTACTAGAAAAAGCAGCTCATACTGGTGTAACACCTTCAGTTTTATCTTTTATCGAGCAAGAAACTCATAAAATTGAAACAAAGAAAAAACAACAAGCTAAGCAATCAAAAAAAGCTGCTGCGCTGCAATCTGAGAACATTACTCGATCATTACTCAATAGTGGATTTGTCGATGTCGACGCTATCAGAAACCCAAAAATATATGTACAAGGCAAACTACGCATGAGTAAAAAACACGGCGCTCATACTGCTGTTACAAATCTTATTGCGCTTGATAAAGCAGAACAAGAACGTGAAGAACAAGAAAAAGAAGCAGAACTTGCAGCAGCACAAGTTGCGCCATTGCAACAAAAAAGCGTTAAGCAACCGGCTGAGCTCGATGTTTCAGGATTACCAAGTTACCCTATGAGACCGCCTAAAGCAGATGGCACCCTTCGTCTTTTTAGTGAAGAAGAACTTCTTGCTAAGTTTAAGTGGGATAATATACAATTTGCAAAAGTAAAATCTCTTCTCGATTATAAAGCGCAACAAGCGCAACTAACCATAGATAATCTTAAAAAAGCACGCGAATTTTACGAGAAATCTTGTGATTGCCAGCAGCAGCTTGAACGAATAAACAATAATCCAACTGAACAGAAACGATTAAACGATACAGGTACGCTGTTTTATAATCAGACTCTTGAGCATCATGCACGCGCTCAATACCATTATCAACAGGAGCAAGATACTGATACATATATATCAAATCGCGCACGAGCCTCTTTAGATCAACAAAGACAACAAGCAGAAATCGACACGTATATGGAATCAATTATGCCTAGCTTTTCACCAAAAAAACAGATGGCACTCAGAAAAGAATGGGCCATTCAGAAAAAACAGGATCTAGATAGGCGAAATTTTATGCAAGAATTTGAAAAGCGTATGTGGCAGGAATCAGCCCCTCAATCAGTCGCAAGCTCGATCCAGTAAGGGCAAAACGCTATTATAAAGGCTTATTTTGCAAAACTATTGACTTTCTATTTGTCATTATAATACCCTTAAAATAAGGTAGGGGGGTGCAGCGTAGATATAACGTGACTCGTTCCCGTTGTATCTAGGCAGCTCGGATGTGCGTAAGCATACCGCAGTAGCTAACCTCTGCCTTTTTCTGTAAAATTAAAGTTATAAATAATTTTAATTTTATAAAAGTAAGGAGTATATATGTTTTTACTCTGGTGCGTTATAGCACTTATCTTCATACTATTCGAAATGAGCAGTCCAGGCTTATTTCTCTTTTTATCATTTGCTATCGGTGCAATGGTCGCCGCGATTACTACACTTTTTGAGTGTACCCCCCTCGTATCCTGTATATCATTTCTTGTTGGCACTGTGCTCTCATTTTGTCTATTAAAAAAATGGCTTGCTCGCGAAAATCGGGGACATGCTCACAAGACTAATATCTATGCTTTGCAGGGGAAAAAGGGTATAGTAACCCAAGAAATTAAACCATATGGCGTTGGCGCAATTAACGTGAATGGTGAAATCTGGTCCGCACGATCCATTGATCATACAATGATCAACGTTGGCGAACTCGTTGAAATAGTCAAAATTCAAGGTTCTCATGCGCTAGTACGCGATGCGCGATTGTCAGTCGAAAGCTAATTAGTCGAAAGTTAATTTTTTGCACATTATTTTTGGGAGTTTTTTATGTTTTTTGGACTTTCTATCGAATTTTCTATCTTTTTTGCAGCGTTTATCCTCTTTTTTCTTGTTTTTATTTTACGATCATTTTATCTCGTCAGACAAGCTGAAACGATCATTATCGAACGCATGGGAAAATTTCACCGCATTCTTGATGCAGGTTTACACTTTGTCATACCTTTTATTGAAACACCGCGATCAGTCACCTGGAGCTTTGTTGAAGAAGATGGCAAGCGTTATGTCAGATTTATTCGTACTTTTAATCGTATCGATCTACGCGAATCAGTGTATGATTTTCCAAAACAGAACGTTATCACCAAAGATAACGTAACGATGGAGATCAACGCATTACTCTATTATCAAATCACTGATGTCAAATCTGCAATTTATGAGATTAATAATTTGCCACAGGCGATCGAACAACTTACTCAAACAACACTACGCGATGTAATAGGATCACTTAATTTAGATGAATCACTCACGTCACGCTCGATGATTAACGAAAAGTTACGCTTAATCTTAGACGAAGCAACCGATAAATGGGGCGTGAAAGTAAATCGTGTTGAGCTTAAAGAGATCAATCCTCCTGCTGATATCAAACAAGCAATGGAAAAAGAGATGCGAGCGGAGCGAGATAAACGTGCCATTATTTTAGAAGCTGAAGGAACCAAACAAGCAGCAATTTTAGCTGCCGAAGGTGAATGGGAGTCGCAAGTGTTACGGGCAAAAGGTGAAGCTGAAGCGCAAATATTACGTGCTGATGGACAAGCGCAAGCGCGGCTAAAACTTTCACAAGCCGAATCACAATCTATCGAAATTATTCAAAAAGCGGTTCCTGGCTGCGATCCGCTACCGTACATGATTGCAACTGGTTATATCAAAATGTTACCGGAGATGACCAAAGGGAAAGATGACAAGATGATTTTGGTGCCGTATGAAGCATCTGCTCTGCTTGGCTCACTTGCTTCAATGAAAAAAATCTTCGAAGAGGTAAAATCGTAACAACTTTTGATATAAAAACCAAAGGCTCTATATTACACCGTTCGCCCCGAGTATTTTTCAGTTTCTGAAAAATGTATCGAGGGGTCGCATGCTTTTCTTTCATCAAATTCTCTCTCTACCGTTTTACCCCTCGATACATTTTTGATCAAAGATCAAAAACACTCGGGGCGAACGGATGTAAACCTATAAACGATCGTACTTTTGATAAAACGTTATTTTATTGCAGCAAGTTGATCAATGTAGGCTAAATTATAATCCAAACGTGTAACGATTATATAATTCTGAATGTTCAGCAGCAGCGGCTGCGGCAGCCGCTGCTGGGCTTATTAACATACTCAATGATGGCGACGATCGTTTTCTTTGTCCTGTTGCTGCCGGCAACAACTCTTTTTGCAGCTTAGACAAATCTGGAAATTCATGCATTCGCTCTGGACTATTTTTCGGCGTGATGCTTTTTGTAGCACCACTCAAAGAACGCTTGGGGGTCACGGTACATGAACTTGCTTCTGACCTAGCTTCTGGAATATCATTTAACTCATTATGCACATACACATCTGTTCCATCTGCCCGCCACGCCCTGCGCACGGGCGTTGCATCTGGCGTAGATGCTTGATCTGAATGGGCCGATGCACTTTCTGAACGAGTTCCTAATTTCCAAGTAAAACAATCATGATCGCTATCATTTTCAATGTCACTTGAACAATCAGACTTTGCTTGATCATTTTCCCAAGATGGAGTGCTTTTTTCTACAACAGGCTCTGCTTGCTCTTCTATGCCAAAAAACTCAACGAAATTTGCCAATGTTGTTGCCAAACAATGATCAGCTTTTGCAAGACTCTTGCGAGCAGCCAGAATCTCACTGGCAAGACATAGATAAATGCGTTTTTCCAACTCTTTTTCTCTTCGACGATCACACATCTGAAGTTTTGAAACTTCCTCACTAGTTTCACTCGGCGAACTTACATTGAAACTTTCCGCTGGACTTTCCGGCAAACGTGCTATCGCACTCACTTTTGCTTTCCGTTTTACTTTCAAACTTGCTGCTGGACTTGCACCATGCACTGACATAGTAAACAACAAACAACACCCAGCAACAGACAAAAATATAGTTGCATATTGCGACAAACTCTTCATTTTTTTGCTCCTCATTTTATACATTACACAATCTCGCCAATTCTTTTTAACTTAGTTATTTATCACCAACTTTTCAAGCGAAAGATATTCTTACAAAATTGTATTTTGCTTCAGGTCATACTATACTATTCAACGGTCAAATAATAATTTTCTAAATAGAAGGAACTTCCTGATGAAATATAATAAATTTATGATTCTTGCTTTAGCAGGTATGATTGCCGCACCAAGCATAGTAATGAGGGCAGCGGAAGCAAGCGCATCTGCTGGCTCTATTACATTGACAGGAGATGGCTTGGAACAAATCACCAGTATGATTGGTGGCGGCAATACAGCAATATTACAAGCCGTAACTGGACTTGGTCAACAAGTTGGCGTGCTCAACAGTCAAGTAGGCGAGCTATTGTTACACAACCAGCTACCACAGCATGCATCACATCACATACCAAATCCGAGTCTACAATCTCGCCCATTATTTCATTACGGAGAAGACGGACAAAATCATAGATTATTTGATGATGCAGGCGTATTTGGCGGTTTATGCGATAAATATGTGAGTCACGAATTAGGCAAAAAGAGTGCAATGCAAAAAAAACTAGAGCAATTGAGTGACAATAGATTATTTGCTGGTGGAGCGGTTGCAGGACTTGCCGGTTATCGCTTAGACAATCCAGTTTTGAAAACTGTTGGCGTTTTAACAGTAGGTGTAAAGGCTGCGGCAAAGCTTAATGGTTGGAGAGAGATGGCAAACAATGGACAGCGTGTTTTGAAAGAAGCAAATAACAAGAGCAAAGAAGAAGAACAAAAAAGAGATCACTAATCTACAAGCTCATTCAATCGAATTTGCACAATCCGGTAGTCCAAAAAACTGCCGGATTTTTATTTGCAGGTACACTGGTACCTATTATTAATAAATTATTTTTGATACCCTAAAAAAGTGATATTACATAAATAAGTAAGAGGCGCTATATATGGTTGACCATAAACCACGATATTTGGGGCTTAACCGCTCAGATTTTGAAAGTTTGATCAAAAAAGATTGTATATATATCGATAAAACAAAAATTATTTATGAGTTGATAACAAAACCAGGAATACAACAGTTTTATTTTATATCTCGTCCCCGTCGATTCGGCAAATCACTATTTATCTCTACGCTTAAATCAATTTTCTCAGGTGATAAAGAGTTATTTACACAATATTGGATCGGCAAAGAAACTGATTATGACTGGCCAAAGCATCCGATAATTCATCTAGATTTCGGCGGCATTGGTCATCTATCACCTGAACAACTTGAACAAAGTTTATATAATCACATTCATGCCCTTGCTCATACATATGGGATAACGCTGCCCTATTCCATAATCGCTGACTCTTTCATATTTCTTGTTCAAGAGCTATCAAAACAAAATAAAGTTGTTTTACTTATCGATGAATATGATAAACCATTAGTAGATCATATAGATAATCTTGTGATTGCTGAAAAAAACAGAAAAATACTCAATAATTTTTATACTGCAGTAAAATCTCTCGAAGCACATTGGCGTGCTATTTTTATAACCGGCGTCAGCAAGTTTACGAAGACATCACTATTTTCTGGACTCAATAATATTAAAGAACTTACGTTCGATTCACGCACCGCCGAGCTTTTTGGCTATACTTATCACGATTTAATTACCTATCTTGATGAACCCATAAACAATTTCGCTCAAAAACTAGATTTAACAACAGAGCAAACCCTTGAGAAAATGAGATTATGGTATGATGGATACCGATTTTGTGATGATATGCAAAAAGCTCAAATGTATAACCCTCTTTCAATTATCGCCTGTTTAGACGACAAAAGGTTTTCCAATTACTGGTTCGATACTGGCACTCCCGGATTTTTAATTCCACTCTTAAGAACAAAAAGCGAAGCTCTCGAAATTCCCGAAACAATTCAAGTACCGGTAAGTAGTTTTAATGCATTTGATATTAAAGATATTTCACTGTATGCGCTTCTTGTGCAAACTGGTTATCTTACTATTGTAAATTATGATCCTGAGACTCAATTTTTTACTCTCGATTACCCGAATCGTGAAGTTCGTGAATCATTTAAAAATTATCTTTTACAAGCTTTTGCCTATACAACAAGTGGCGATATTGCTAACAAATGCGCCCAAATGGTAGCTGCTATCAACTCTAAAGATTTTGAAAAATTCTTTGATACAGTGAAAGCCTTTTTTGCCAATATGCCTTACAATCTACATATTAAACAAGAGGCACATTATCATGCACTTTTTCATTTGTTATTTGACGTTCTTGGTATGCAACCAAAATCTGAAGATGCTTCGAGCCAGGGCCGCGCTGATCTTGTTCTAGAAACTTCTGATAGTATAATAATCTTTGAATTTAAATTGAATAGTACAGTGCAAAAAGCACTTGATCAAATTCTAGAAAGAAAATATTACGAAAAATATTTGAATAAAAATAAAACTATTATCTTGCTGGGCGTTAATTTTACTTTCAAAAACAAAAAATTAGCATTTGCGTGGCGCGAGCAACAATACTAGCGCCTAGATAAGCATCATCTTTACAATAATCATTGCAATTATTGACTTTGTGCGTTCCTATTTCACATACTATCTAAGATTAGTAATAAAATATCTATAATAAAAATAAAAAAGGGGGGCTAACAATCTCATGAAGAAATGTAAAATTTTATTAAACTTATTTTTAATTACGGGTGCTATACATGCGATGCATCCTGAGGACCCAGCGACTCGCGGGGGTGGGCATGTCCGCCGTCCTTCGACCCCGTTCGCCCCGATTTTATCGAGGGGAGGATGTAGCAATGCACTTTTTACCGCGCTGGAAGAGCTGAACGCAATTAACCTGCAGCTAGCAAATCGACCAAGCTGCGCTGCAACGCCAATTTCACAGGCAAATTTTGTCACAAATCAATACAACATTGTCAAGCCAGGAAATTACTGTTTAACCGAAAATTGCACCGGAAAAATTAATATTATCGTTTCTAATGTTACTCTCGATTTAAACAGTTTTAATATAATAAGCACTGCTGCTTCGCAACCTGCTATAAGAATAGCTGGTAATTATGTTACCGTAAAAAATGGCTCTGCATCAACGCCTGCATCCACTGGTCATACTGAATATCCCCAAGGTGTTATTCGAGTCTTTGATAGTAACTATTGCACCTTACAAGATCTAACTATCAATTTTTGTGGGACAGAATGCACAAGATCTACCGAAGAGCACAATTCTATGATCAGGAAACCGGTAAACTATGGTATGCTACTCATCGACTCGTCAAACAATGTGATCGTCGAAAGAGTCGTGGCATATAGCAATACCAATGCTAACGTTTCATTACAAGCTCTGAGCACAACAAATCTTTTCGTTCTTGATTCAATTTTTGATTCAGCTCAATCTGTCATTGGCCTCAATGGTGCTTGTTTCAATATTCTTGTAAGTGGTTGCTCATTTAGAAATGCTGTCGACGGGGCTGGCCTGAAATGCGTCGGTTGCAGAAATCTATCGATCACAAATTCCAATGCACTAGATAACGGTGCTGCTGGATTTGCAATCTATACCGAAACGATTAACTTTGAGATTATAAATTGTAATGTAATATCAAATGATTTTGATGGTATTACTGTTGATCGTACCTGTAATTATGGAACAATCGATTCTTGTAATGCGCTTTCTAATGTTGGCAATGGTTTTAATGTAAGTGGCGCAGGAAGCAGTATCATCGTGCAAAATTGTGATGCGAATAACAATGCTGCATTTGGATTTTTGAGTGGCACCGCATCAGTGCGCTTCTGGAACAACGCAGCAATTAATAATAACAATGGCGGAGGCGATTATAACATAGCATCTGGTGATCCCGTACTTGCAATCGGTGATCCTAATTTTGCCGCGGGATATAATGTTGCCGGCGTAGCTTAGAATGTGAATATAAATAAAATATAAATAAAAAAAAGGAGAAGGCGAAATGAGACTATCACATATCAAGAAACTGGCACTGTGCGGATTATGTATGCTGGGCTTCGCAGTGCAGGCGCAAAATCGGGGAACCTGCGCAACATTTTCTGCTGATAATTTAGAATCTTTAGTCGAGGGGGTATGCGAAATATATGAAGAATTAACTTCTGCAACATCTTCCTGCGCTGCAATTCCAATCAGCCAAGCAGATTTTACTCAATTAGATCCACTGGAAAACAATTCTAACGCATTTATTATCACCCAGTCAGGAAATTATTGTTTAACCGAAGATGTATTTGGATCAATTATTATCGATAATGCAACAAACGTATCAATCGACTTGAATGACTTTAGCATTACTGTTACTGTTGCCGTTATCGACTCAAATACGAGACAAGCTGCAATCCAATTTAATGACACAATCACCCATGCGACCATCAAAAACGGCACTATCAATGGATACATCTTCTTCAATGGCGGCATGTACACCGACATTAAATTACGCAATTTATATATCGCCGGTGGAGTAAGTGGTATATTCAATGACGGGCAACTTCAGTTGACCATATTTTCTACCCTCGCAGGTTCTGGTGATTTTGCCTATCTCTTGTTAGATACGGTAACTACCGCCGCAATACCTGTAAACGATGTACCAGATCAAGCAATAATGGCAAACAATTTTGATCTAAAATTGATCAATAGCTATCTTGCAGGTAGATTGCAAGCAACTGTCAGCAACAACGCAACCATTGATATTGAAAATTCTACAATAACTACTTGTGTTATAATCGCAAATAGCGGTTACGGTGTTATAAAAAACACAATTTTTGAAGCAGACAGTGGATGTAACATCAATGCACCAAATTTTGTCATTCTTGACTGTATTACGCTTAATAATGTGAATGGGACAGGATTCTTTATGGATTCAGGCACTATCAGCATTATTGAAAGATCTACTGCAGTTAACAATGATCTCGATGGTTTTGCAATAGCGGGAAACAATAATTTAATTCGCCATTGCATTGCAGAATCGAATAACGGTGGCTATGGATTTAATATTACTGGCTCAGCTATTGAGGTGCTTGATTGCATTGCCTGCAATAATAGCGCGGGGAATTATATTAACGTAACACCAGTCCGCACTATTGGCGATACAAATTTTGCGGCTGGATATAATGTTTCATGTAATTAATTTTTTTATCATATTCTAAAAAAAGGAGAACGTATCATGCAAAAAATCACCAACCTCGGGATAACCAAACTAACCATGTTGTGCTTGCTAACGCAAGCCATGTTGGTAAGCAACATAGTCTCGCAAGATAATGCGCAATCTACCCGCGCTACCTGCCCACAGACATGTAATACCTGCGATTTTTTAACCGTAACACTCGATGCAATTGAAAGTATTTTGGAGCAACCAGCAGAAGTGTCGCCATGCGCTGCGACGCCAATTACGCCGGCTAATTTTATGGATCTTACTCAAACCTATACCATTACTGCTCCGGGAACCTATTGTTTAACAAATAATATCGAAGGTTTAATTATTATTGATAGCTCCGATGTTACGCTTGATTTAAATAGCTTCAATTTAGAGAATTTTAGTAATCCTGGATCAAATATATCGTGCACGAACCACAATAATATAACTATTAAAAATGGATCTCTGAGCGGAGGCTTTTTTGGGATCACTATAACATCTTGCAATGGAGTTCAACTGCTCGATCTTGTATTAACCCGTCTCAATATAGTCATCAATAAGTCAAATTATATTTTGCTGGATAATGTAACAGTTACTGGTGCAACTCAAGACGGATGCGATATTAATACTTGTCAGTATGTGCAGATAGTTGATAGTGTATTTAGCGACAGGAATAACCGTGGTCTTTCGGCAACTTCATCTTCTAATTTATTAATTAGCAAATCAATTTTTAATGATAATAATACTAATGGTTTTTTTGCCGATGGCAGTACAACCAATTTAGTCCTTTCTGATTGCGTGGCCTCAGGTAATGCTTCATCTGGATTTGTAATAAGCAGCACTAATTTTTCATTAGATTTATGCTCTGCAATGAATAATCAAAATTTTGGTTTTTTTATAAATGGCCCTATTGGAACTGTAACTAATTGCAATGCAGTTGGCGCTACTTCAGGAGATGGCTTTAATATTGTAGGCGCACAAATTACCGTAAGCAACAACCAAGCAAATCATAATGCTGGTCGTGGTTTTGTGGGATTAAATCCGTCAGCTCATACCCACTTTTATAGCAATGCAGCATGCAACAATACGAGCAGTAATTATTTCAATGTCGCTGAGCCACAACTGCAACTGGGTAATCCAAATTTTGCTGCCGGATTTAATTTAAGTAATTAATAAATAAATAATAATTAATCAAGGGAGTTAGATAATGAATATATATAATAAAATTGCGCTACTCATGCTTATGCAATCTCTGTCACCAGCGCTAGTCGCTGATATCACTCGAGCAAATGTGTGCAGCAACGGTTTTGAAAATTTAGTTGCTGAACTAAATATTATCGAATCAATTCTTGAAGTTCCAGCGGAGGTATCGCCATGCGCTGCAACGATAATTACGCAAGCAGATGTTGATATGGATGGACAATTAAATATTAATAATTCAGGAAACTATTGCTTATCGAGTGATATCGCTGGCGCCATTAATATTAACGTGAGCAATGTTACATTAAATTTAAATAGTTTTAATGTGGCAGTTAGTATCAACATCCTATCTGGAGCAATTAATATAAATGCAAGCAATGTAATTATAAAAAATGGAAGCGTAACCAATTCTTACTTTGGCGTTACTATCGGTGGAGACAATGTTACTATTACAGATCTTATCGTGACTGGTTGTCTCAATTGTGGAATAGCCACTGATAATCCCGTTAATTATCTTTTAATAAAAAATGTCATGTGCAATGGAAATGGGATACAGGCAAGTTTTGGTAATGGTGGTGGTGGCGCTAACTTAAATTGCATCAATTCTCGTATAGAAAATTGCACATTTAATAACAACTTATATAACTCAGGCTTGCAGTTAAATGGAACAAATACGATAATTCGTAATTGTACTGCTTCCAATAATTTAAACAAGCGCCTCAATGTACCGTTCCCAGATGGATTCAATTTGACTGATTCAGGAGGATTATATTGCGAAAATTGCGTAGCAAATGGCAATGGCGGAGGTTCTTGCCCAAATGATTGTACAACTGTTAGTCAAGGTAATGGCTTTACTATCGCAAATACCAACAGCTGTGTTATGGAAAACTGCTCAGCAATGAATAATCATGGCATTGGATTTTTAGGTGTTAACACTGGTTCGCTCACACCTGCATCAACAATTGCAGGCGGCGTATTACATAATTGTATTGCAAATAATAATGGCACTGCAGATGTAGCTGGGCAAACCGATGGGTTTAAGTTAATTGGCAATAATATGATTATTCGTCATTGCACGGCAGAAAATAATGTTCATGGGCATGGTTTTAATCAAGGCGGTATGCCAGGCGCAGGACAATATTATGATAACGTAGCATGCGGTAACAAACCAAGCTCAAACTATGATCCATCAATTGCTACTCATAGCCCTGGCGGCGTCGTTGGCGTTGGCTCAGGATTTTTTGCAGGATATAATCTTGATTGTTCAGCATGTCCATTTTCTTGCCTCGACTCGCTCGATGGTACTTGCACAGATTTCGCTTACGAATGTTAATCCAAAATCTAACTATTTTAGGGGGAGCGGATGCTCCCCTTTTTTTGCATCTCCTCTTATCACTCACTCAGGGCTGACGCATCAAAAAGCTTGATATGATCGTGTTTTGTGCTTTCTTTGTCATGAACAATAATGCCCATTCCCGTTCGTCCTGAGATTATCGAAGGATGCATAAATTCAAAAACATATAAATACAATTTTTTATGAACAAATAAACAAAATAATGAGATTGAGTAAGCAATTTATATGCGCACTCTTCGATAATCTCAGAGCGAACGGTCTCGTGATCGCAAAATTAGAATTAATAAGAAATGCGAGAAATGAATGATTTTGAAAAGATTTATTAAATCAGGCTTTTTGATGCGTCAGCCCAACAATAATCATCGTAATTATTGACTTCGCCCTTCGCATTTTCTCATACTGATTATGATTGTTATCAAAAATCATATCTATTGTCTTAAAAACAGGAGAATTTTATGAACAAATCTCAAAAATTATTAATTTTATTTTCACTCACGATTACAACTCAGCAAATCACGGCTGGTCTGGAGCATAGTAGGGGGAATCCATGCAGCGATGCACTTTTTACCGCATTGGAAGAAGTTAATGCAATCCAAAATCAACTTACAAATTCATCAGATACCTGTGCTGCAACGCCAATTTCCCAAGTCGACTTCGATCTCACACAAACCTATACCATTACGACTCCAGGGAATTACTGTTTAACCGAAAATTGCATTGGAATGATTGTTATTAATGGTTCCAATGTCACCCTCGATTTGAACGGTTTTGATCTATCCAACTTCGGCGAGCTTGGTTTTACAGCCATAATCATCACCGGAGATTATGTAACCGTAAAAAACGGCTCTGTAACAGCAATAAACCCGAGTCACGGTGGTGAACATCCCCGCGGCATCATCTTTGTCAATAATAGTAACTATTGCACGCTGCAAGATCTGACAATTAATTTTTGCCATGATAATATTTGCACCAGATCACCTACAGAGTTTGGCATGCTACTCATTGAATCATCAAACAATGTGATTGTCGAACGAGTCTTGGCCTATAGCAGTGGCGACGCTAACAAATCATTAAATGCATTATCGGTAACAAATTTTTTTGTTTTAGACTCGCTCTTCAATTCAAATAAATCTATCATAGACTCTTGTTCTAATATTCTTGTAAGCGGCTGCTCATTTAGAAACGCTGCCGCTGACTTTGGCCTAAAATGCTCAAGTTGCACCAATCTATTTATCATAAACTCTAATGCATTGGGCAATACCAGTTATGGATTTACGCTCGATGTTGGAACAAATAACTTTGAGATTATAAATTGCAATGCAATAGAAAACAAGAAAGATGGGATCCATGTCGATAGCAACTGTGATAACGGCATAATTGATTCTTGCAATGCACTTTCTAATGGTAGCATAGTTACCGTAGGAAGTGGTTTTAATGTAAATGGCACCGGTAACACATCTATAATCGTACAAAATTGTGATGCAAACAATAATACTGGGTTTGGATTTTTGAGTGGCACAGCATCAGTGCGCTTCTGGAACAACGCAGCAATTAATAATAACCATGGCGGGGGCGATTATAACATCATAGCATCCGGGGATCCCGTACTTGCAATCGGTGATCCTAATTTTGCAGCAGGATATAATGTTGCCGGCGTTGCTTAAAATTTGAATGTAAATAAAAAAGGATACTCGTATGAAACTATCAAATATCAAAAAACTAACACTGTGCGCATTATTTATGCTGGGCTTCGTCATGCAGGCACAAAATCACCCTTCCGACTTCGCCAAGGCTTCGACGGACATGTCGATAAACTCAGGGCGAACGGGTGAGGGCGTAACACAAACAATGAGCGACCAAAAACCGTTCGTTCTGAGTTTATCGAAGAATGGGCAGCAAAAAAAACATTCAATAAGTAGGGGCTGTCAAACATTTTCTGCTGATAATTTAGAATCTTTAGTCGAGGGGGTATGCGAAATATATGAAGAAATAACTTCTGCTAAGGCTTCCTGCGCTGCAATTCCAATCAGCCAAGCAGATTTTAACCCATCAGGTATCGACGAAGAAATTAGTAGTAGCACCTCAGCGATTCTACACAATACACTTATTATTAACCAATCCGGAAATTACTGCTTAACTGAAGATGTAACCGGAACAATTATTATAAGTGACATAAATAATGTCACCATCGATTTAAATGGCTTTAGCATAACAACTATACTGCCCAATCAAGTCTCATTTATATTTGAAAACACAGTTACTCATGCAACAGTTAAAAATGGCACTATAAATGGCTATATTACCTTTGATCCAGGCACATACACTGATATAAAATTATTCAATTTAAATATCACCGGAGGAGAAGTCCATGCCCTTCACGTAAACTGCGCTGGCATTAGAACCACTTTCTCTACCGGCAATAATTTTTCATATCTATTAGTAGGCAATGTGGTCGTCGTAGATGGAGGTATCATCTTGTCTGGAGAAAACTGTGATTTACAAATCATTAATAGCGATATAAATATGTTAAGTCTCATTGCCAACTCTGCAGCAATAAATATTGAAAAATCAACAATAAATAATTGCTCTATAATCGCATACACTGGATATGGAGTTATAAAAGATACAGTTTTTGAGTCAAATGTTGGATGTTACATCAATGCGCCAAATTTTGTTCTTCTTGATTGTACCGCTCTCAATAATACTGATAATATGGCCACAGGATTTTATTTAGATGTAAGCGCCATCGATACTATTATTGAAAGATCATCTGCAATTGGCAATACTGAAAGTGGATTTACAATAATAGGAAACAATAATCTGATTCGGCATTGCATCGCAGAATCAAATGGCTCCAGTCATTATCCCGATGATGGCTTTAATGTTACTGGCTCTGCCGTTGAGGTGCTTGATTGCATCGCCTGCAATAATCTTTCGACAAACTATAATGGCGTAACTGCACCGGTACTCACTATTGGCGATACAAATTTTGCGGCTGGATATAATGTTTCATGCGATTAAATTTTTGATTTTACCGCACTATTACGCAGGCCCCTATTGTTAATCTATTATTTTTAGTACCCTAGAAAAGTGATATTACATAAATAAGTAAGAGGCGTTATATATGGCTGACCATAAACCAAAATATCTAGGGCTTAATCGCTCTGTTTTTGAAAGTTTTGCCGAAAATGATTGTATATATGTTGATAAAACAAAAATTATACATGAGTTAATAACAAAACCGGGAATACAACAGTTTTATTTTATATCTCGGCCCCGTCGATTCGGTAAATCACTGTTCATCTCAACACTAAAATCAATCTTTTTAGGTAATAAAGAATTATTTAATCAATATTGGATTGGCACACAAACTAATTATGGTTGGCCAAAGCATCCGATTATTCATTTGGATTTTGGCAAAATTGCCCATGATAATGCACAAGAGTTTAAACAAAGCTTTTGTTTTGCTTTGCAAAAAATTGCAAAAAATAATGCTCTTGAAAAATTAGAGGGCTTAACCCCAAGTGATATGCTCCAAGATCTTGTACAAGCTTTGGAAATAAGAGGCAAAATAGTTTTGCTCATCGATGAATATGATAAGCCCCTCGTTGATCATATTAATAACCTACCGATCGCCGAAGAAAATAGAAAAATACTCAATAGTTTTTATACAACAGTAAAATCACTGGAAGCAAATTGGCGTGCCATTTTTATTACTGGCGTTAGTAAATTTACCAAAACATCCCTCTTTTCCGGGCTTAATAATATTAAAGAGCTAACTTTCGATCCGCGAATCGCCTCACTTTTTGGCTATACATACCAAGAACTGCTTACTAATTTTTCATCACAAATAAACGATCTTGCTGCGCATACCAATCAAATGCAAGATGAGATACTTGATAAAATGAAAAACTGGTACGATGGCTATAGATTTTGCGATGATATGCAACTAGCTCAAATGTATAACCCTCTTTCGGTTATCGCTTGTTTGGACGATAAAAAATTTTCTAATTATTGGTTTGATACCGGCACTCCAGGATTTTTGATTCCACTACTAAGATTAAAAGGCGAAGCACTAGAAATTCCTGAATCTATTAAAATTCACGCCGAAAACTTTAACGCGTTTGATATAAAAGATATTTCACTGTATGCGCTTCTTGTACAGACTGGTTATCTCACCATTGTTGATTACGATTCTAAAACTAAACTTTTTACCTTAGACTACCCAAATCAAGAAATCCGAGAATCTTTTAAACAATTATTTTAATTGGCGTTAATTTTGGCTTCAAGAATGAAAAGTTAGAATTTGAATGGCTTCAGTCTTCTGCTCCGTCGGACATGTAGCCTATCATGCATACCCAACCTCTCAGCAATCATACGCCTATGTGAAACATCTCAACCCCATTATTGTTCGATTAAAATACTTATTGCAATAAAATAAATTGCTGCTATAATTACTTATAGTAACTTATTTTAAATACGTATAAATCATATTGAATGGGGGTTTAATCATGAATATTACAAGAAATATTATATTTGCAGCCATACTGGCTCTAAATGTCACTTATGTGCCAATGCAGGCAGCGAACGAGACACCAGATGAAAATCGCGAAACAGACATCTTTAACTCGCATAACAATCTAACAGCATTAACAGAATTTCTTAAACAAGGTGCTCTAGCGACGATAAAAGCATTGGGATTACCTGACGCAGAAAGTGACGAAATGGTTCGGGAAGCACAACAAGCCGCAGAGAAACGCGTGCAAGGGCTTTTCCCCGATCTAAAGTCTGACGATCCTGATTCGCCAGAACAATCATTGCTAGATCTAGTACCATTACACCTACCAATGCGTAACTTATTAAAACATCCTGCGGCAAAGATTAGTACGTTTTTTGCCAATATAGCTAGTACAAAACCACACTCTCTACAACTCATAAAAAGCACCATCAACACATATCCTGATCTACTTGAAATTGCACCTTTCGCTGAAAAAGATTGTCCCTATACTTTTGCCATAGAACATGCAATAAAACATCTTGCAACAGGCGATGCCGATCTTATTGAACTCAGTATGCAAAAAATAAAATTTTTTAATGAAAAAAATGCAAGTCCATTCAAAAAAAATGATGCTGGCAATAATGCCATTTCTCTTGCCAAAACTAACAAACCTATCTCAGCCATAGTTATTTCCCGCCTTAAAATAGACCAGCTCAATAAAGTTGAAAGACAATTTTCTCAAGATGCAACAGCTGCTCCTCTCTTGCAGGCTATTCAAGAGAGAAAAAACTTATTAGAAACTGAACAAAATGCAAATATTGCTGCACAAAAAGCAATAAAAGATGCAAACAAAGCGCGAGAAATCGCAAATCGAGAAAAGAAAGAAAACACAGAGCTTATTCTGTCTAAGATAAGTCAAGCAGCAGAAAGAGCTAAACAAACAAGAATAATAACGCTAGAAAGACAGCTTGCTCTTGTAAAACAACAAGCGCAAAAGCTACATACAGAATTTACACTTGCTCAAGACAAAGAACGAGAACAAGCAGCAAGTCTTGATCAAGAAAGAGACGAGCAAAAGAAAAAAATAGAATTAGAAAAAACAGAGAAAATACGGGCAAAAAAAGCAGCAAAAAAACAAGCGAAACAAGAACAAGCAGCAATGCTTGCAAAGGCAAGCGAAGAACAAGAAAAAATTTTGCCAGAAGTATTACTACGACCAGTTACACCAACTTTAATCGTGTCAGAGCCAAGTGTGAACCTAGAAAATAATTCTGAACATACTCCTGCTTCTCATCTCCATCAGGTAAGCCAACAAGATAGAATTGAACTTGGTATAGCAAGCAATCCATCGTTAGAATCTTTGCGATCAGCAACGCCATGTTCAGTAATATCAGAAACACTAAGTGCATCTGCATCAAGTGATTCTGATCGTGCTCCCGCTCCCCGCCAAAGACGTGTACCATCACCAAGCATCGAAAATGACAATACACAATCAATCAAATCTGACGATAAGAGTGATAAAAGTGATAAATATGATGCACAACTACAAGAACTTGCGAAACAAAATCGCGAACTAATGGACAAGCTTACAAAATTAGAAGCAGAAAAAAATCGTACTGCACAAGAAGCTGAAGATTACGAAGCAGAAGATGCAGCACCTGATGCTCAACAATTTGCAACTTTTAATACACAACCTCAATTTGCTCAACAAGCAATGGTAGCCCCTGCAGGACTAATGCCATATCCAAATCACCCTGGATACTGGTACGATCCACAAACGGGTAACACTTTTATGGTGGCATACACATATCCTCAATACGGATATGGATATCCGCCGGCTGCAGCGCAAATGGGACATCAATTTGGTTACGCAGTCCCAGCAGCTGCTCCTGTGCAACCGCAATTACCAGCATCACCCTATTTACTTGCACCAGCTCAATACTACCCAACACAATCAAATTAATTAAATAATCAAACAAAATGGAGACTATGACTATGAATATTAAGAAAAACATTATACTTGCAACGCTATTGATTGGTAATGCTATCTCTATGCCAATACAAGCTGCCAATGCAGTACAA
>Ga0207118_1077_pt1 | contig 19963 bp, 20 predicted proteins | sample Alteio_BWMinHeat_42_FD_153507 | JGI IMG/M metagenome (GOLD analysis project Ga0207118, IMG submission 153507) | Enriched cells from forest soil in Barre Woods Harvard Forest LTER site, Petersham, Massachusetts, United States -... | ecosystem: Environmental > Terrestrial > Soil > Temperate forest >...
TTCGGAAGCCCCAGATGCTCCTTGGGCGTCACGTAACACAGCATAGACGCACCGTGCCATCCGATCATCGCCGCGCCGATGGCCGACGTGATGTGATCGTAGCCCGGCGCAAAGTCGGTCACCAGCGGACCCAACGTGTAGAACGGCGCTTCCTGACAAATCTCGTTTTCCTTGTCGACCTGCATCTTGATCTGATCCATGGGGATATGCCCCGGACCTTCGATCATCACCTGCACGTCATGCTTCCATGCGACCTGCGTGAGTTCACCCAGCGTTTTCAATTCGCCCAATTGTGCTTCGTCGTTTGCATCGTATATCGAACCCGGACGCAAACCATCGCCGAGGCTGAACGACACGTCGTACGCTTTCATGATTTCGCAGATGTCTTCGAAGTGCGTGTACAGGAACGATTCTTCATGATGTGCGAGACACCACTTTGCCATGATCGAACCACCACGCGACACGATACCGGTCATGCGCGTCGCAGTCATCGGCACGTAGCGCAACAATACGCCTGCGTGGATCGTAAAGTAGTCGACGCCCTGCTCGGCCTGTTCGATCAATGTGTCGCGATAGATTTCCCAAGTCAGGTCTTCGGCTTTGCCGTTGACCTTTTCCAGCGCCTGGTAAATCGGCACGGTGCCAATCGGCACGGGAGAATTGCGAATGATCCACTCGCGTGTTTCATGGATGTGTTTGCCGGTCGACAGATCCATCACGTTATCCCCGCCCCAACGGATCGCCCACGTCATCTTCTCGACTTCCTCACCGATCGATGATGTCACTGCCGAGTTGCCGATATTGGCGTTGATCTTCACCAGGAAATTACGGCCGATGATCATCGGCTCAATTTCCGGATGGTTGATGTTGGCGGGGATGATCGCGCGACCGCGTGCGATTTCGGAACGCACGAACTCGGGCGTGATTTCATCCGGAATCGCAGCACCGAATGACTGACCGGGGTGCTGGTGCCCCATCAGGTCGGCCAGCTTGTTGCCCATCGGGCCGGATGCTTTCAACTGTGCGAGGTATTCCTTGCGGCAGAGATTTTCACGGATCGCGACGTATTCCATCTCCGGCGTGATGATGCCCTGACGCGCGTAATGCATCTGCGACACGTTCTTGCCAGCCAGCGCGCGGCGCGGCTTGCGATGCAGGTTGAAGCGCAATTCAGCCAGCTTTGGATCGTTCAGGCGCTCTACGCCGTATGCTGACGTCGGGCCGGCCAATTCTTCGGTGTCAGCGCGTTCCGCTATCCATGGGCCGCGCACCGTCTCCAGGCCGGATCGAATATCGATCTTTACGGTCGGATCGGTGTAGGGGCCGGAAGTGTCGTAGACATAAATCGGCGGATTTTTTTCTGCGCCGAACGATGCAGGTGTGTCTGACTGGCTGATCTGGCGCATCGGTACGCGTATATCGGAACGCGAGCCTTCAATGTAAATCTTGCGCGAGTTCGGTAACGGCTGGATCGCTGCTTCATCCACCTGGGCGGTAGACGCGAGAAATTGGGGGTTGGCGCTCATTGTGTTCCTTTGCTCAAAACCATAATAGCGAAGGAATGTCGGAAAAAACGCTCAGTTCCGATAGCTTCCCTTCGCTGGCATTATCCAGATCAGGTTCAAGGGTGTTTCTCACCCGACTATTGATAATCCATCAGTCAGGACCCCTAGCATGCGCCGCCTTTTTAAAACTCCTTCCCCCCTTCAGGGGGAAGGTTGGGATGGGGGTGGTGAGATTGAATCATCGGCAACCTTCTGCGCGACCTCACTACCCCCACCCTAGCCCTCCCCCGGAAAGGGGGAGGGGACTAAATCGGGGCACCGCCGAATTATACGCCCGCAGAGCCTAAGCAGACGACTGTGTACTTTATAATGCTTGATTTCGTAGAAACTTAAGTCAAATCATGGAATTAGCAAAGTCGTTCGAGCCTGCCGAAATAGAAAAATTCTGGCGTACGGAGTGGGAAAAACGCGGTTACTACACTGCGACTACCGACGCAGACAAGCCGTCATTCAGCATTCAGTTGCCGCCACCCAACGTGACCGGCACTTTGCACATGGGACACGCATTCAATCAAACCATCATGGATGGCTTGACCCGCTACTACCGGATGCGCGGCTTTAACACCGCATGGATTCCCGGTACAGACCATGCAGGCATTGCAACGCAGATCGTTGTTGAGCGTCAGCTCGATGCGCAGAAAATCTCGCGTCATGATCTTGGACGCGAGAAATTCCTGGAAAAAGTGTGGGAGTGGAAAGAACAATCCGGCTCCAGTATCACAGCGCAAATGCGCCGCATGGGCGCGTCCACCGATTGGGGGCGTGAGTACTTCACGATGGACGAAAAGATGTCCAAATCGGTTACCGAAGTATTCGTGCGCCTATTCGAACAAGGACTGATCTATCGCGGCAAGCGCTTGGTCAACTGGGATCCGGTACTAGGTACGGCAGTATCCGATCTGGAAGTCGTATCGGAAGAAGAAGACGGTTCGATGTGGTACATCCACTACCCATTGGCTGACGGCAGTGGCAATCTGACGGTAGCAACGACGCGGCCGGAAACGATGCTAGGCGACGTCGCGGTTGCGGTCGATCCGACCGACGAACGCTACATCCACCTTGTCGGAAAGATGCTGAAGCTGCCGCTGACCGGTCGGGAAATCCCGATCATTGCGGACGAGTATGTTGACAAGGAATTCGGCACTGGCTGCGTGAAAATCACGCCGGCGCATGACGCCAACGACTATGCGGTAGGCCAGCGTCATCAGCTTGCACAACTCAGCATTTTCACCCTCGACGCAAAGATCAACGAAAACGCACCAGCCAAATATCAAGGCATGGATCGCTTTATCGCGCGCAAGCAGATCGTTGCAGATCTCGATGCGGAAGGTCTCCTGGAATCGGTAAAGGCACATAAGCTGATGGTGCCGCGCGGCGACCGTACTGGCGTCGTGATCGAGCCTATGCTGACCGATCAATGGTTCGTCGCAATGAGCAAGGCCGCGCCTGAAGGTACACATTTCCCCGGCAAATCGATTGCCGAAGTCGCACTAGAAAAAGTTGCGTCGGGCGAGGTCAAATTCATTCCGGAAAACTGGACCACCACCTACAACCAGTGGCTGAACAATATTCAGGACTGGTGCATCTCGCGTCAATTATGGTGGGGTCATCAGATACCGGCATGGTACGACGACGACGGAAAAATTTACGTCGCTCGCAACGAGGCCGATGCACAAGCGCAAGCCGGCGACAAATCAATCCGGCGTGATGACGACGTACTCGACACCTGGTTCTCGTCAGCATTGGTGCCTTTCTCTTCCCTCGGCTGGCCGGAAGAAACGCCCGATTACAAAATGTTCCTGCCATCATCGGTACTCGTAACCGGTTTCGACATCATCTTCTTCTGGGTCGCCCGCATGGTGATGATGACGACGCATTTCACCGGCAAGGTGCCGTTCAAGGATGTCTATATCCATGGCCTGATCCGCGACGGCAGTGGTCAGAAAATGTCGAAGTCAAAAGGCAATACGCTGGATCCTATCGACCTGATCGACGGCATCGATATCGACGCGCTGGTTGCCAAGCGCACCACCGGCCTGATGAATCCGAAGGACGCACCGAAGATCGAGAAAGCCACCCGCAAGGAATATCCGACCGGCATCGCTGCATTCGGCACCGATGCATTGCGCTTCACGATGGCAAGCTATGCATCGCTCGGTCGCAACATCAATTTCGACCTCGGCCGCTGTGAAGGCTATCGCAACTTCTGCAACAAGCTGTGGAATGCAACCCGCTTCGTGCTGATGAACACGGCGGACAAGGACTGCGGTTTCGACAGCCACGTGGACGGCGTTTGTAAAGATGGCTATCTGGAATTTTCACACGCAGATCGCTGGATCGTTTCCATCCTTCAGCGCACCGAAGCGGAAGTCGAAAAAGGTTACGCCGACTATCGCTTCGACAATATCGCGTCGGCAGTCTACAAATTTATCTGGGATGAATATTGCGACTGGTACCTCGAAGTCGCAAAGGTACAGGTTCAGCACGGCACCGAAGCGCAACAGCGTGCAACGCGTCGTACGTTACTGCGTGTACTCGAAACCACTTTGCGACTCGCACATCCGATCATTCCATTCATTACCGAGACTTTGTGGCAAACGATTGCACCGATGACGGGACATGAAATGAATCCTGCGGGCGATTCGATCATGCTGCAGCCATATCCGACGCCGCAGTTGGACAAGGTCGACGAGCAGGCGGAAAGCTGGATGACGCAGTTGAAGTTGATGACCGATGCATGCCGCAACTTGCGCGGCGAAATGCAGTTGTCGCCTGCTGTGCGCGTGCCTCTTATTATTGAAGCGACAGTAACGAGCGGAAAAGCGCAGTTGCAATCCTTCGCACCGTATTTGCAAGCGCTCGCGAAGCTGTCGGAAGTTCAAGTCGTTGATGCGCTGCCAGAATCTCCTGCGCCTGTATCTATCGTCGGCGACGCGAAGCTGATGCTGAAAGTGGAGATTGATATTGCGGCCGAACGCGAGCGTCTGACGAAAGAGATCACGCGACTGGAAGGCGAGATTGCCAAAGCAACTGCAAAGCTGGGCAATGAAAGTTTCGTTGCGCGTGCCCCGGCACAGGTGGTCGCGCAGGAAAAAGAGCGGATGGAGAATTTTTCTTCGACGGTGCTGAAGCTGCGCGAGCAATTCAATAAATTGTGAACGTAAGCGGCGATTGCTATTAGAGATTTTGGCATTACGCACACGAATGGAGTTAAACGGGGTCAGAGTAATTTTCGCGATAAACCTGCGAAAAAAACTCTGACCCCAATTCACTACATCGCCGATACGCTACCGTGCGAATAATCCGCAGATTTAAAATGGCGGATTTGACAGTTTTTTCAAACAAACGAAACCGTAAGCCCCGGAATAATCACACCAGAAAACGCACTGGCCCATGTTTGCCCGGCCTCAATCGGATAAGCATCGGTCCATGCCCCGGTCGAGATAATCTCACCTGCTGCCAACGGCGCGAACTTACGCTGCGAAATCAGCATCCTATGCAAATGCCACATTGCGTTTACCGGACTATCCAATAAATCAGCGCCGAACCCGGCGGCGCACAACACTCCGTCGCATGACAACGACACGCTTGAATTGGCCAATATCTCGGCCAGGTGGCGACGACTTCTTGGTGGCAGCTTGCGTGGCTCTCCAATAATCAGCGATCCATGCAAACCGAAGGCGGCAATCACATCTGCCGCCTGAAACTTCCACTCAGGATACGGGCAAACGACAATTTCAAATCCGTGTGCCATCCATTCGATGCAGTCCGCAAATGATTCAAACGTTGCATCCGGAGCAGGCGTCTCGCCGAGTTTGAATATGATCTCCGGCTCAATGCGCGGCTGCACCGCACCTTCCAGACTTTGAATGCCGCGGTTTTCCTCTGCGTAGCGCACCGTGGTGTCATATACCGGCGCCCACAACGGACTATGGATAGGTTCTGCCACGCCATATTTAGTACGTTCGGTACGACTCGTGAAACCGATCTTTCGCCCGATCGGTGTCTCGCCATGAATCACTCGTTCGGCCTGGATGTTTTTAGCGATATCGTAGCTGTCCGCAATCGACAAAAATTCTTGCGACGAGAGCGGCGGAATCTGCTGTGCATGAGCCCGTGCATTGAGCAGACGGTGGGCGTAGCGACTGGCTTGCGTAGACATCAGCATGGCGGAACTCGGTCAGGGAGAATGGCATGTGAACGCATCATGTGCCAGGACAAGCTCAGAGTATCTTTGCGCGGATCGGTTGCAATGGGCTTGCGTTAGCTCAAACTGCCAACGACACGGGTCTGGAACGATCCCGCATTCCTCAAAGATTATTTATTCCCGCGTCGCCTTAAATATCGATCGAGTTGATTGGCGAATACTTTTCGATCATTGTGGTTCAGCGGCGCAGGTCCGCCGGTATCCACCCCACCGGCACGCAATTCATCCATGAAGTTGCGCATGGTTAAATGTTGCTGGATGTTGTCCTTGGTGTAAAACTCACCTCTGGGATTGAGCGCATGACCGCCTTTTTCAAGTACATCTGCGGCCAAGGGTATGTCGGCCGTGATGACCAGATCGCCGGCGTTGACTAGCAAGACGATTTCCTTATCCGCTACGTCGAAGCCCGCAGGGACCTGGAGCGCCATGATGAAGCGCGACGGCGGCGTGCGCAGCAGTTTATTCGCTACCAGAGTGACGTTTATTTCGAGACGTTCTGCAACCCGAAACAATATGTCCTTGATGACGTTGGGACAAGCATCTGCATCTACCCAGATTTGCATTTCAATTCGGACAAAAGTGAACGGCCAACTTCAGGTTCAGTCCCACAATTCGCCGTTCGGCCCGACCTTGGGCGCAGTCACACCAAAATGCGCATATGCCGACGGCGTCGCAATACGGCCGCGCGGGGTGCGTTGCAGAAACCCTTGTTGAATCAGGTAAGGCTCAAGCACATCCTCGATCGTGTCTCGCTCCTCACCGATTGCCGCCGCAAGATTGTCGAGCCCGACCGGCCCACCATTGAATTTAAACAATACTGCTTCCAGCAACTTGCGATCCATCACGTCAAATCCGACCGGGTCGACATCCAGCATCACGAGCGCTGCGTCGGCGGTTGCCTTGGTGATCTGGCCATTGCTTTTTACCTCGGCGTAATCACGCACGCGGCGCAACAACCGGTTCGCGATACGCGGTGTGCCGCGGCTGCGCTTGGCGATCTCGAATGCACCGTCTTCAACGATGGCCACATTGAGCAGTGCTGCGCTGCGGGTGACGATTCTGGCGAGCTGTTGCGGTGTATAAAACTCCAGACGCGCAACGATGCCGAAACGGTCGCGCAATGGATTGGTCAACATGCCAGCACGTGTCGTTGCACCGACCAATGTGAATGGCTGCAGATCCAGGCGCACCGAACGTGCCGCCGGGCCTTCGCCGATCATGATGTCGATCTGGTAGTCCTCCAGCGCCGGATAAAGAATTTCCTCAACGACCGGCGACAGGCGATGAATCTCGTCGATGAACAGGACATCGTTCGCTTCCAGATTGGTCAGCAGGGCGGCGAGGTCTCCCGCACGCTCGAGTACGGGGCCGGAAGTCTGGCGCAGATTCACTCCCATTTCCCTTGCAATGATATGTGCGAGTGTGGTCTTGCCCAAACCCGGTGGACCAAACAGCAGCGTGTGGTCAAGCGCCTCATGCCGTTGACGTGCTGCGGTGATGAAAATCTGAAGCTGGTCGCGGATTTTTTCCTGCCCGACGTATTCATCCAGCTGCTTCGGCCGCAATGCGCGTTCGACGGCCTCTTCATTAGCAGAAGCCGGCGTCGCAGAAATAATGCGTTGTTCAGTGAAATTATCGGTTTGAATGCTCATGAATTCATTTCCTCAATGGCGTCGGCCAACTTGATGCTAGGCCTTGGACAAGGATTTCAATGCCAGCTTGATGCCGTCCGATACACCTGTTCCGGCTGGCACCTGTTTCAGCGCAAGTGCAGCCTCTTTGTCCGAGTAGCCCAGCGCGGCAAGCGCGTTCAATATATCGGAAGTCGCATCGTCGTACACAGCACCGCCGGCTATACCGAGGTCTGCACCCAATTTACCCTTGAGTTCAAGCAGCAGCCGCTCTGCCGTTTTCTTGCCGATGCCTGGCACCTTGGTGAGCCGTCCGGCCTCTTGCATGGTAATCGCCTGCGAAAGATCGGCAACCGACATGCCGGACAGGATAGACAACGCGGTCCGCGCACCCACGCCGGAAATCTTGATGAGCTGCTTGAAAACATTGCGCTCATCTGTCGTCGCGAAGCCGAAGAGCAGGTGCGCATCTTCCCTCACGGCAAGGTGCGTCAACAGCACCACCTTTTCGCCCAGACCCGGCAAGTTGTAGAAAGTGCTCATCGGGACAGCGACTTCGTAACCGACGCCATTACAGTCCACCAACAGTTGCGGTGGATTTTTCTCAAGCAGTATTCCTGAAAGTCGGCCTATCATATGACTGGTAAGTAGTGATGGTTATTGAATCGAATCATACAGGACAACGACGCTGCAATATGTACCTCCCGCCTGCTAAAACGAAGCGTAAGCCGACATTGCGGCGCCTGCTGTATCGGGCTGGCATGCTGCTGGGACTGCTGTGGGCATTGCCATTGACGCTGCTTGGGCTGCTGCTGGCGCTGCCGATCGTCATCTCCGGCGGCCGGATTTATATCGTGCTGAATCCGATACCCGCGTTATTGATACGCGGCCCGTTCGCTGACTATGTACTGCAGAGACACCCATTCGGCGCGATGTCCGCCATGGCAATCGGGCATATCGTGATTGCGGCGAAACATGGCCTTACCAAGGAGACCATTACCCACGAATTGGTTCATGTACAACAGGCAGCACGCTGGGGAATTCTATTTCCATTTGTATATGTCGCGTCCAGTGTATGGGCCGCATTGCACGGCAAGGATGCGTATTGGTATAACGTTTTCGAAATCGCGGCGCGCAAGGCCGAGAAACGCGGATAGTGCTGCAGCCAGGATCAAACCAGACGTCCGCCGCGCACGCGGAATCCCTTTTTAGCCAGCCCGGGCGCCAACGCACCCAACGCAGCCAGCGCCTCGCCGCTATGTGCGTGAGTGATTGCGACACCAAGCGCATCTGCCGCATCGGTGCTGGGCATTCCTGATAACGCCAGCAGCCGCTGTACCATATCCTGGACCTGCTGCTTTTGCGCCTTGCCCTGACCAACCACTGCCTGCTTGACTTGCAATGCCGTGTATTCGGCCACGCTCAGGTTGCCCACCACCAGTGCGCATATCGCGGCGCCGCGCGCTTGACCAAGCAGCAATGTCGATTGCGGATTGACGTTGACGAAGACTTTTTCGATTGCCGCGCAGTCGGGCGTATAGGTATGTATGATTTCGGCGACGCCATCGAAGATGGTTTTCAGGCGTAGCGGTAGATCGGCGTCCGGCGTCTTGATAGTGCCGGACGCGATGTAGGTGAGCTTGTTGCCGTGTTTATGGATGAGGCCGAAGCCGGTGGTGCGCAGGCCGGGGTCTATGCCTAGGATTTTCATTGGTAATTACCCTTCCCGCGAATCCAGCTTCCGACTTTCGTCAGAATGATAAGGAACAACAGGAAATTAATGTCTGAAATGCCGCGTTCCGGTTAACACCATCACTACACCCTGCTCATCCGCCGCATCAATCACTTCCTGATCGCGCATAGAACCGCCCGGCTGAATCACGCACGTCGCCCCCGCAGCCACAACCACATCCAGGCCATCACGGAACGGGAAGAACGCATCAGACGCAACCGCCGAACCTTCCAGCGACAGCCCTGCATTCTGCGCCTTGATCGCAGCAATACGCGCTGAATCGACGCGGCTCATCTGACCCGCACCTACACCCAAAGTCATCCCGTTACCGCAGAACACAATCGCATTCGATTTGACAAACTTCGCCACCCGCCATGAGAACATCAAGTCCTGCAATTGCTGCTGCGTCGGCTGCTTCTTGCTGACGACTTTCAATTCACTCAATGCAACGTTCTTCGAGTCCGGCGACTGCACCAGCAAACCACCACCGACCCGTTTGACGTCATGTAGATTCAAGCCGCTGCCTAACGCAATTTGCAACAAGCGTACATTCTGCTTCGCTGCAAAAACAGCTTTGGCTTCAGCGGTGAAGGACGGTGCAATCAGCACTTCAACGAACTGTTTCGCAACGACTTCCGCAGCCTTGCCGTCCAGCTCACGGTTGAACGCGATGATGCCGCCAAACGCGGAGGTCGGGTCAGTTTGCAATGCTTTGCTATACGCTTCCAAAGGAGTCACGCCGAGCGCCACGCCGCATGGGTTTGCATGCTTCACGATCACGCATGCAGACTCGTCGAAGGTCTTCACGCATTCCCAAGCCGCATCAGCATCTCCGATATTGTTATAAGAAAGTTCCTTGCCCTGCAATTGCGTGTAGTTGGCCAACGCACCATCGACGACTTTCAGATCGCGATAGAACGCAGCGGACTGATGCGGATTTTCGCCGTACCGCATTTCCTGTACTTTTTCAAAATGCAGGTTCAAGGTTTGCGGATACGGGCTGCGCGTGGTGTGCTGCTTGTCTTCACCCAGGCTGGTCAGGTAATTAGTGATCGAACCATCGTATTGCGCTGTGTGGGCGAACACTTTCTTGGCCAGCGAAAATTTCGTGTTGTAACTCACTTCGCCGTCATTGCTCTTGAGCTCATCCAGCACGCCGGTGTAATCGACCGGATCGCAAATGACGATCACGTCTTTGTGGTTCTTGGCTGATGAACGCAGCATGGTCGGACCGCCGATATCGATATTCTCGATCGCGTCTTCGAGCGAACATTGTTCCTTGGCGACCGTTTGCTGGAACGGATACAGGTTCACCACCACCATGTCGATGGTAGGGATGCCGTGCTTGTCCAGCGCTGCCACGTGCTCGGGAAAATCGCGGCGCGCGAGGATGCCGCCATGGACCTTTGGGTGCAGCGTCTTGACACGACCATCGAGCATTTCCGGAAAGCCTGTGTAGTCAGCGACCTCGGTCACCTTGATGCCATTATCGGCGAGCAGTTTGGCAGTGCCGCCGGTAGAAAGGATATTGACTTTCATTGCGGACAATGCGCGTGCGAATTCGAGAACACCGGTTTTGTCGGATACGGAAATGAGAGCTTGTTTGATCATGATGAGGGATGCAGAAAGTGAGGACTAAATTAAATGGCCGTGTGTGCTCAGTGTGTACCAATGCATTATTTCCCGATCCCTCGTGCGGGAGGACTGGGAAAATAATCGATTCACAACAGATCGTGTTGTTGCAGTTTCTTGCGCAGGGTATTGCGATTGATGCCCAGCATTTCGGCGGCTTGCGACTGGTTGCCCTCGGCCCGCTCCATCACTGCCTCCAGGATCGGTTTCTCAACGGTGAAGACCACCATCTCGTAGACGTTCGATGGTTGTTGTTCGCCCAGATCCTTGAAATATTTTTCAAGGCTTTTCTTGACGACATCCTGGATATTATCTTTGCTCATACTGTGCGCGGTCGAATGGGGCGGAATGAAAAATCAGGGTCAGGCAGCCAGTTTTTGTTCGGCAAGGCGGTATTGTAACCGTTCGCCAAACCCTGCCTGAAATTTGAAGAATTCATCAACTGCGGCGAGTTGCTCTTCGCAGCTTTCGAGCAGGTTCATACGCTGACGAAATACCTCGCCGCCCGCGAGGTCACGGACATACCAGCCGATATGTTTACGTGCGGTGCGGACTCCCATGAATTCGCCATAAAACTGGTAATGTGCGCGCAAATGCTCATCCATTAGCGCGCTGACTTCTGCCACCATCGGTGCCGGCAGAAATTCACCGGTGCGTAGAAAATGATCTATTTCGCGGCAGATCCACGGACGCCCTTGCGCCGCACGCCCGATCATCACCGCATCGGCGTTGGTGACGGCGAGAACAAACTTTGCTTTTTCGGGCGTAGTAATATCGCCGTTGGCCACTACCGGAATTCCGACCTCCGCCTTAACTGCTGCGATCGTTTCATACTCGGCATCGCCACTATAGCCGTCGGCACGCGTACGGCCGTGCAACGTAAGCATTGCAATGCCGCTGGATTCCGCGATACGGGCAATCGCCAGCGCATTTTTATTCATGCGATCCCAGCCTGTACGGAACTTGAGCGTTACCGGCACATCGACTGCGCCGACCACTGCATCCAGAATCTGTCCGACCAGCTTCTCATTTTGCAGCAGCGCAGAACCGCACCAACTGCTGCATACTTTCTTCACCGGGCAACCCATGTTGATGTCGATGATCTGGGCGCCGTGGTCAACGTTGAATTTTGCGCATTCCGCCAGCATCGCCGGATCGGCGCCTGCGATCTGTACCGCCTTGGGCTCCATCTCGCCATCGTGGTTCGTGCGGCGAGAGGTCTTCTCGGTGGCCCACAAACGCGGATTCGATGCCGCCATTTCGGACACAGCATACCCAGCGCCTAGCTGCTTGCACAACTGGCGAAATGGCCGATCCGTCACCCCCGCCATCGGTGCGACGAATACGTTGTTGCGAAGGATGTGGGGACCGATATTCAAGGGATGACCGAATGGCAAAAAATGCAGAATGCGCTATTTTATCCTCATCCGGCTTCAGGCCCCTTTATTAACAGGCCCGATGGTCAAACGGTTAGCGTATGAGCTCGTCCAACGTCGGCTCAACCAGGTGCGCGACATTACCCCATTCCTTGACTTGGAAATGTGCGCCATCCCACTCTATGCGGTTCAAACCTGCATTCAGAATGTCGAAGTCACGCGTTTTTGACAACGGCATTCCATTGGTGGCGCGATAGACGCAGTCCAGTACACCACCATGGGTCACCATGACAATCTTTTTATGTTGCCCCGTCGCAGCGAGACGAGTCATCGTGTGCATTACGCGTGCTGAAAATTCCCGCAAGGTCTCCGCCACATTTTTCCCAGCGGGATAGCAGGCATCGATATCGCGGGACTGGAGCGCCGCAAATGCGTCCGGATAGGCCGACGCCATTTCGGTGCGCAATAATCCTTCGAACGCCCCGAAGCCGCGCTCCCTCAGGCCGGCATCTATCATTACCTTCATGCCCTGAGGCTCGGCTATCGCCTCCGCCGTTTTAATTGCGCGTTGCAAATCGCTGGCGAAAATTGCATTGATCTGCTCGTTCCGCAAAGCGCGCCCCAAAGCGGCAGCCTGCCGCTGTCCTTCTGCATTCAGTGGAATATCGAGATGGCCCTGCAAACGCCGTTCAGCATTCCAGTCGGTCTCGCCGTGCCGGATCAATAAAATTTCAGTCACGCCGCACTATCCTCGCCTGACAAGAGCCGGACATGCATGGCAGGATCCACTTCGCAAAATGCAAATTGACCAGGAATATAAACGCCTTCTTTAAAAAAATCTCTCGAGAGTTTCATCGTGGTTTCCTGATTAAGTGGGTGCCAAGGTGTGATGCAGCGGAGGAAGAATAGTTCGATCGAACCAAGCGCTGATCGAGCTCAAATTTTCGGCTTGGTTCGCAACCAGAATGTCACAGGTCCGTCATTGATTAGCGAAACCTGCATATGCGCACCGAATGCACCGGTTTCCACAATCGGATGACTTGCCCGCGCCTGCGCCACAAAATAATCGAACAGGCGGCGGCCCTCGTCCGGCATGGCGGCTGGCGTAAATGATGGCCGCGTGCCAGATTGCGTGTCGGCTGCCAGTGTAAATTGCGGCACCAGCAAAATCCCGCCGTCGACATCAATCACGCTGCGGTTCATCTTGCCGGCATCATCCGAAAACATGCGATAGGCAAGTAGCTTGGCCATCAATGCATCAGCTTCTTTTTCGCTGTCTCCGCGCTCGGCACACAACAACACCAAGAGGCCGGTGTTAATTGCGCCAATAGTTTGGCCGTCAACCACCACGGCCGCTTGCGTCACACGTTGCAACAGCGCGATCAATTAATGACTCAGGACAGCGTAATGCGCGCAAACTTGCGCTTGCCTACCTGGAGCACGAAAGTTCCGGCCTCGACTTTAAGACCCTTGTCGCTTACCACTGCACCATCCATGCGTACCCCGCCCTGCTCGACCATGCGCAAGGCATCCGACGTCGACGGGCAAAGATTTGCCTGTTTCAGCAACTGACCGACGCCGAGCGGCGCGCCGCTAAGCGTGACCGAGTCGATCTCATCGGGAATGCCTCCCTTGGAGCGATTAACGAAATCGGCTAGCGCGTCTTCTGCAGCCTGATGTGTATGGAAACGCGCAACGATTTCTTTGGCCAACAACACCTTAACGTCACGTGGATTACGACCGCCTTCGACGTCCTGTTTGAGTTGCGCCACCTGTTCCAAAGTAACGAACGACAGCAATTCATAGTAACGCCACATCATCACATCCGATATGCTCATCACCTTCGCGAACATCGTGTTTGCCGGCTCGGTAATGCCGATGTAGTTGCCTTTCGATTTAGACATCTTTTCAACGCCGTCCAATCCTTCCAGCAACGGCATCGTCAAGATACATTGCGACTCCTGCCCATAATCTTTCTGCAATTCGCGGCCAACCAGGAGGTTGAATTTCTGATCAGTCCCGCCGAGTTCCAGATCCGAACGCAACGCGACGGAATCATAGCCCTGCATCAATGGATACAACAATTCATGTACCGAAATTGGCGTGCCTGCCTTGAAACGCTTGGTGAAATCCTCGCGCTCAAGAATGCGCGCGACCGTGTATTTTGACGAGAGCTGGATCATGCCGCGGGCGCCTAGCGGATCACACCATTCCGAGTTTTTTTCGAATCTCGGTTTTGGCAGCATCAAGCACCAGACTGGCTTGACTAAAGTAAGTCTTCGCGTTTTCCTCGATCTGTTCACGCGTCAGCGGAGGCCGTGTGATATTGCGACCCGAGGGATCGCCGATCATCGACGTAAAATCGCCGATCAGGAAAATAACGGTATGCCCCAGGTCTTGCAACTGACGCAGTTTGTTAAGGACGACGGTATGGCCGAGGTGCAGATCCGGTGCAGTTGGATCAAGGCCCAACTTGACCCGCAACGGTGTACCGGTCTTTTCGGACCGTATCAGTTTCTGAATGAATTCGGCTTCGATGAGCAATTCATCAACGCCACGCTTCGTGACTGCCAGCGCATGTTGGACAGCATCGGAAAGGACTTGCGGGGTGCCTGTTTTGACGGGCTGCAATGTGTTATCGCTAAGCAATTGTTGGTCATCCATTCGTGATTAAAGTTAAAGCAAAAATGAGGGGTATCTCTACTATCTGTTTGGTATAATCGCTGCTTCGTTCAGAATTGCCACGCATCAACCTGGGCATACTGAACGGCTTTCAGGATCGAAGCGCAAATTTTAACCTAGTGCATGTCTCCTATAGATAAATTCAAAAGCCTGAACGTCAACACGAATCTTTTGTTTGGCGCTTCTCGCAAAACGCGCATCATTTCCGCATCCGCCTTGTTTTTGGCCGCATGTGCATTTGGCGCTGCCGGCGTTGCCCCTATGGCACCCGATGCATCGAACCTGCCTGTGAAATCCGTCTCCGAGCAGCTTGAACTTCCCCAGTTGTCCGAGCAGGTTGCAGCACTGAGTACCAGCAACCAGCATTATGTCAGTGAAGAGAAAATTCGCCCTGGCGATACGCTTGCTGCGCTATTGACGCGCCTCAGCGTTGATGACGATGCTGCGGCAAATTTCATCAAATCCAATTCCACGGCGCGCGCGATACTGCAGTTGAAGGCTGGTAAACGCGTGCAAGCGCAAACCGCCGGCAATGGTGAGCTGGACTGGCTGAGCACGACGGTTGTGGATGGTCGCGACAATCCAGTCAAAAATATCTTCATCCGCCGTGAAGGTAGCGGCTTCAAGGCCATTGAAGCACCAGCCGCTCTTGAAAAACGCATCGAAATGAGTTCGGGCGAGATAAGATCATCCCTCTTCGCAGCGACAGACGCTGCGCAAATTCCTGACAGCGTGGCAATGCAAATCGTCGAAATGTTCTCTACAGAGATCGACTTTGCATCCGATTTGCAGCGCGGCGACCGCTTCAATATCGTGTACGAGACATTCTGGCAAGGCGGCGAAATGGTTCAGGCCGGCCGTGTCATTGCTGCTGAATTCCGCAATGGCGGCAAAACTTACCAAACCGTTTGGTTCGATGAACCCGGCAGCCAGCAAGGCGGTGGATACTATGGATTCGATGGCAAATCCTTGAAAAAAGCCTTCCTGAAATCACCGTTGGAATTTACCCGTATTTCGTCCGGTTTCTCGATGCGTGTGCATCCGATTTCGGGCCTGTGGAAACAGCACAAGGGCATTGATTTTGCCGCGCCCACGGGAACGCCGATACGCGCAGCTGCCGATGGCGTCATTGATTTTGCAGGCACTAAAGGTGGTTACGGCAACATGATCGTAATCAAGCACTGGGATAGTTATTCGACAGCCTACGGCCATATGAGTCGCTTCGCCCAAGGCATACACAGAGGCACCAAGGTCAGGCAAAGCGATGTGATTGGTTACGTTGGCGCCACCGGCTGGGCGACCGGCCCGCACTTGCACTATGAGTTCCGCGTGAATGAGCAACAACGTGATCCGTTCACGGTAAACATGCCGAATGCACAGCCATTAACAGCATCCGAATTGCAACGCTTCCACACGGTTGCAGCAGATATGTCGCATCGTTTCGCGTTACTTTCACCTGGCGGCAAAGATTTCCAACTGGCATCCAGGTAATAAACGGCTGACAGTTCGACGCCATTTCTGGCACACTCTTCCCGTATAGCCAGCCGGCGTCGCGATTGGGTCTCTCATGCGCAATAATACTTCCGACTATCCCCTGTATATCGGCTTGATGTCAGGTACCAGCCTGGACGGTGTGGATGGCGTTCTGGTCGCATCCCCGCCGGATGGTTCTGCCTCCGGCCTGACCTTGGCATCCGCCCACATACCATTTTCGGCATCAGCAAGAGCCGAACTGATGGCGCTGCAGTTCCCCGGTGAAAATGAGATCCATCGCGAGGCCATGGCGGCAAACATGCTGGTGCAGCATTACGCAGCATGCGTGGACGAATTGCTAGCACTCACTGACCAAACACCTCAATCTATTCGCGGGATTGGCGTGCACGGTCAAACGATACGCCATCGACCTGAGTCCGGTTACACCCGTCAAACCAATAACCCAGCCTTGTTAGCCGAACTGACAGGCATCGACGTGGTTGCCGATTTCCGCAGCCGCGACATCGCGGCCGGCGGCCAAGGTGCGCCATTGGTGCCGGCATTTCATCAGGCGCTATTTGCCAGCACCACCGAAGCACGCGTAGTTGCCAATATCGGCGGCATGAGCAACATCAGCGTGCTCGGATCCGACGGTCGCGTAATCGGCTTTGATACCGGCCCCGGCAACGTCTTGATGGATGCCTGGGTAGCGCTACACCATGGCAAATCCTACGACACGGCAGGGGCATGGGCTGCCGGTGGTCACGAGGTGGATGCCTTGTTGAATACGTTGCGCAGCGAGGATTTTTTTGCGCTGCCACCACCGAAAAGTACCGGCCGGGATCTATTCGACGCGGCATGGCTTGCTGCAAAACTCGCGCCATTTCCAATGCTGCAACCATGCGATGTGCAAGCAACGCTGGCCGCATTCACTGCTACCACGCTTGCCGATGCGATTGCCGATCATGGGCAAAATGCCAAGGCGGTGTATGTGTGCGGAGGTGGCGCGTACAACACGCACTTGATGCAGCGATTACGGCAAGCGCTTGTATCCCGTAAGCAGGGAGCGGCGGTATACACAACCGAGGCATTGGGCGTGTCGCCGAACCATGTTGAAGCGCTGGCATTTGCATGGCTCGCCCATCGGCATGTACTGCGCCAACCAGGTAATCTGCCCTCGGTTACGGGCGCTAAAGGCTTGAGGATATTAGGCGCACTGTATCCCGCCTGAACAGATTGAAATTGAGCAGACATAAAAAAAGCGCAGGATGAACCTGCGCTTTTTAACTTCAGCATCCTGAATCAGGAGAACGACGAACCGCAGCCGCAAGTGGTCGTGGCATTCGGATTCTTGATCACAAATTGCGCACCCTCCAGATCATCTTTGTAATCGATTTCAGCACCGACCAGATATTGGTAGCTCATTGAATCGATTAACAGGTGAACGCCATTCTTGGTCATCGTAGTGTCGTCTTCATTGACGATTTCATCAAAGGTAAAGCCATACTGGAAACCGGAACAGCCACCGCCTTGCACGAATACTCGCAATTTCAGGTCCGGATTACCTTCTTCTTCAATCAATTGCGCAACCTTCATCGCAGCATTGTCAGTAAAGACAATTGGTGCGGGCATCTCTGTAATAGCATTCATTTCTAACTCCTGACGCGACAAGCAATACCTTGCAATACCTGGATTATAGGCCGGTCGCGACCGTTACGTATTGGACGACGCGAGTTTCAGAACCGGTTCGTCAATACCGTCGTGGGTCAATTGACCGGAAACTACCGCACCGCCATGCATTTCCAGCGCTTTGTAATTCACATTACCAGTTATGCGGGCTTTCGGCTGCAGTTCAAGTAGCTCTGATGAATGCACGGGACCAACAATTTCGCCATTGACGACGAGATACGCTACCCGGACTTCGCCCTCAACCCTTGCTTGCTCGGAAATCACCAGCATGCTGCCCTGTTGATCGCCATCCGCAATGACGTTGCCTTTCACATGACCGTCGATGCGCAAGCCGCCGGTAAAATGCAAATTGCCTTCAATTTTTGTCGACACACCAATCAAGCTGTCAATCGTACTCTTCGTTTTACGGCCGAACATGATGACTCCTTTACAAGTTTGCGGACTGATGCACGCGTATCTGCCCTTTTTCGAGGATCTTGGCTTGGACGGCTCTCGCCGTTACGCCATCCGGCAGGGTCAAAATACCCTCTACGCGTTGGTAATGCTTGAATCCAAGTTTGAATTTATCGGCATCGCCATTCTTGGCATCAGGAAAGGCCATGATAGCACTTTTGCCGCCCTGTAAAACAGTTACGGCGAGCTGTAAATCACCGGAAAACTCACGATCGCCCTTGCCGCCTTGCATTATTAATAATCGATATCTCACCTGATTAGCAGCAACGTTCTCCGCCTTGAATCGTCGAATCGACACACCCTGCGCGCCTGTGTCTGCCGGCAACAAGCTTTCAAAGAACGCCAAATCCTCTTTCAGTTTAATATTTTCTGCTTCCAGCCCCTTGACCTGCATCACCAATTGCTTTTGCGCCGATCGCTCTATATTGAGCTGGCTCTCTGCGGAATTCACCGTAGTGGAAAATTGGTCGCGTTCCGTGCGCAATTGTTCAATCTCGTCACGGTAGTTGGAGAGTTGCTCCTTCGTCGCGCCAGGATTGAATCCTGTCAGGCTACGTCCGAGATCGTACATCCACATCGACAATGCACCGCCCAAACCAAGTACAACCACCAAGAATAATAGCCTCAACGGCCAGGACATCTGGGTTTTGATTCTCATCTTCGGCGCCGAAACTGACAGGCGCCGTAGCCAGAGTTTAAATTTTAGTGAGCTCAAAATGGTTTTGGCGAGGATATTTTCTTGCGTCGGATTTAAGGCATCACCGGAATATGCATCAATCCGGCAGTCTCATCAAGGCCAAACATGATATTCATGCACTGCACACCTTGCCCTGCTGCGCCTTTGACAAGATTGTCTTCGACCACAAGTATTACCAATAAATCCCCACCACCCGGACGATGTACGGCAATACGCAACATATTGGAAGCGCGAACTGACCGTGTCTCCGGGTGGCTACCCGCAGGCATCACATCGACGAAATACTCGTCTTTGAAATGATTTTCGTACAATGCCTGAAAATTCGTGTCGCGTGCCTCCGGAAGAATCGTCGCATACATGGTCGAATGAATGCCACGTATCATCGGCACGAGATGCGGCACAAAAGTCAAACCGATTTTACGACCGGAAATCGCTTCAAGGCCCTGAATCGTTTCGGGTAAATGCCGATGTCCTTTTACGCCATACGCCTTGAAGTTATCCGACGCCTCTGCGAGCAATGCGCCGACCTCGGCTTTACGGCCCGCTCCCGACACACCGGATTTGCAGTCTGCAATCAGACGCGACTCATCGATGAGCGGCTTGCCCTGCGCAAGTAATGGCGCAAGTCCCAGCTGCATTGAAGTAGGATAACAACCCGGCAGACCTATAAGTCGTGCGCCCTTGATCGCCTCACGGTTGACTTCAGGAAGCCCGTATACTGCTTCTTTCAATAGCTCAGGACAAGACACCGGCATTCCATACCATTTTTCAAATTCGGCAGTATCTTTAAGGCGAAAATCAGCGGCAAGGTCGATCACCTTTACGC
>Ga0207118_1078_pt1 | contig 19759 bp, 16 predicted proteins | sample Alteio_BWMinHeat_42_FD_153507 | JGI IMG/M metagenome (GOLD analysis project Ga0207118, IMG submission 153507) | Enriched cells from forest soil in Barre Woods Harvard Forest LTER site, Petersham, Massachusetts, United States -... | ecosystem: Environmental > Terrestrial > Soil > Temperate forest >...
GATTCTTGGACGAATACCCGCCAGCTCGACTTTATGGTCTGTGTTCAACGGTACCAGATCGAACAAAAAGGCGAGCATTATGATGATTATTAATATTACCCCTAAACGAATAGAGAACTTACGCACGGTAGTCTCCCCGGAATAAATCGCCCCTTTTTTGTGATGCACTTCCGGGGAAGGAAATAAACGAAGTGGCAAACTTACTGTTTGAGTGATCCAAAGCAGCTAGCGAAAAAAACTGACCCACCGGTTCGAAGAAGAAAGCAAATATTTTTGTCATTAGTAAATATCCTCTGGCAAAACCGGAGGCTTTAATTTGTAAGCGCTCAAAGCGGCAATATGGGATCACTAATATGGCCCCAATTCTTTTCAGTTACCTCTTGGTGACTGATTAATCTCAGTCTTGTCCATCACGAATTCCCTTTCGTGTGCTTGGTAGCTCACGATGCGAATTTTCGTCGATGGACTCCCGTATAAGAGGCTATTTCGGCGGCAAGCGCGCGAATTACATGCTCGACGAGGCGGAGACAAGGCACGAGACAACATGGCTTCCCCCTAAAACGATGAGCAACGCAGTATCCGACCCGTTGAATAGGCAAGCTGTGGGGGCGATGCCAACCGAAATAGGCTCCAAGTCAAACTGTTACTGCGTCCCCGATAGAACCGGGGAATCTCCTTTGTTGGTTAGGTGGTGCTATGAATGAAACTCGTTGCATGGTCACGACGTTTCGTTGCTATTGACTTGCAAAGATTATTCAAAGAGGACTATAAATGCATCAAAAACTTAGCACAAAATCTAAATGACATGAAATAGCTCATAAGGCTTTCTAGCAAACCAATATTTTCTTGACCTTTAGCATGGTCGCCTATCTCTTGCGACGTTTGTTTTTTTTATTCTAAAGAGTTTCTAAACTTGGAAATTAAGAGTTCTGCCGCCCAATTAAAATTGCAAGAAATGTAACGATAAACCGACTGTTAGTCAAGCCGTTTCTGACGGCCTCGGGATTAAAAACCAAAGTGGCATACTTCATGGGTGTCAAGTTATTGAGGGTGAGGGCCAGTGAGGCCGACTCTCATTATAGTCCTGTCGACAGGCTTCGATTTTCGTTTCGGCATCAGCAAGGTTTGGGAACCAATGCGTGCTTAACCCGCCATTGCCTTTTGGACCCGCTTCGACGGAACCCATCATCAATACGCAATTGCTATTGATTTTCATACCGTGTATCATCCTTGGCCGTGATGTCCATAAGCAGAACGAGAGCATCACGAAGGATTAGCTAGTTTATAAATAGCATAATTAGTGACTAAAGGTTAGCCACGAAGCCGATGTGGCGAACCGTTCTGAGCCGGATAATCCCTAAGAAGCTATTTCGTTTGAAAACCTAAATTTGACAGGTACTTGCAGCTACAACTCGCCACCTATAGTTATTGAAAATGGTGCACGAAAAAAGCGACAAGTCACGTGCTCACAGCACCGGCGAAGCAAAAAATCCACGTCGCTGGGGTGAATTACGCGATTGAACAGGTGACACACCCTCGATTGACGTTCATACGCATCTAGCTGAACCACGCATCGTGAAAACTAATCTCCGCGTGAACTTCTAAAAAGATCCAAAAGAAAGCGGTAGAACTCCGACGTCTTAAGGTTACGTTCTTCGAATTAAACGTACGTTATTTATAGCGAAAATATAGGCAAATGAAACTAGCCCTATTTAAAAACCGCGGCTTCATTTTGTTATGGATTGCCACGCTAGTATCCACTTTATGCTTATCCGTGTCTTGGATTGGCGAGTCAGCTTATGCGATTGAGGTCCTACGGCATCAAAATGATTATGGCTTGATACTAATGTTCGGCATGCTGCCGCGGCTAATATTTATGGCTGTGGGCGGCGTGTTTGCCGATATTTTTTCCAGAAAAAATATCATCTCCAGCTCCTTGATTGTTCGATCTGGACTGCTATTGGCTCTTGGTACAGCAATCGATTTCGGCTTAGTTACGTTCGGAACGATGCTGGCACTCGTATTTTTATATGGCATTTTAGATGCGTGTTGCTGGCCAGCCCGCGACGCAATTCTCATGGATATTGTCGACAAAAGCCAACTTACGCAGGCTAATTCGATCTTGTTAATGACTGGACAGGCAGGTACGGTTTCTGGCTTCGCAATCGGAGGTATGCTTGTTGCCAAATTGGATTTTCACGCTTTGTTTACATTGCTTGGCGTAGTGCTTTGCATATCAACCTTGTTGTTTCTTACCTTCTTTCCAAAACAACTCGAAAAAACTAATTTACCAACGGCAAAAGCAAAGGCCAGCTTCTCATTATTCGAAAGTGAATTAAAAGAGGGTATAGCCTATATAAAGGATCACCCTCAATTTTCGGTGTTAATGGCCATGTTTGCCGTTGCAAATCTTCTTTTCACTGGGCCGCTGCAACAATCTGTTCCTCTCCTCGCGTACAAAGATTTATCTGGGCCGTCCGCTTTTGGAAGCCTTTGGACGTTTTTTTCCATCGGAATGGGTAGCGGTGGAATATTGATGTCTATTATTGCGCCTCAGAAAAAGCGTTTTCTCATTGTCGTCTATATGTTAATTGCTGAAAGCATATTTTTATCGCTTTTGGCAATAGCAAGTAGTCTCGTAATGGGATGCGTTTTTATGTTTATCATCGGTTTTTGTGTCGCATGCAATAACATTCCGACTACCAGTATTTTGCAGCATTACTCAGACCAGGGCAAAGTTGGACGCGTAATGGGGTTCAACGAAACCATTTCGATGGGACTGATGCCCGTCTCATATTTGGCGGTATCCCTTCTTCTTAATGCTGGCATTGGGCATAAGACGATTTTGGCTGTGTCAGGCTTCATTATGCTATCTGTCTGCGTCTTTATGCTTGCTCGGTTTCCGGTTATTCGACGTACTGATTAGCTTGGAAATCGATTTCATTGCAGACGAAGTGTGATGGGCTCTAACAAAACTGATCCAAGTCGAATCCGCATCTTCTTAACCAGTAAGTCCGCGGCGTTATAGCCGAAAACCCTAGCAGCGTGGCAGAATGCCCTAATGCTCAACGACACAGTCAGTGCCTCTATTGAAATGCATAACTTATGGAATATTAAACAATGTCCAACCTTAACTGGCATACCATAATACACTTCGTAATCGGCATAATTGTCCTCTCTCCTGTCTTTTTATTTACTATTTCCGAGGTACTAGCACGCGGTCGCCGGGTGTCTTTTATCATATTATTTTTTTCAATGTTGCCTATGTTAGGGCTTCTACTTCTTTGGAAATTTGGACTCTGAATCTATGATGAATCACGATACGAACAACAGATTGAGAAAATCGCGTAATCATAAAACATTTAATTCGGTTGTTGAAAACCCTTAACGCGACAATGTGTCACCGCAGTGAGTAATTTCACCTCTCTCATTGAGGACTTAGCTAGTGGGCAAACGAGTCCGCGACCACAGTTTTATTCGTCAAATATTTGAGGAGTTTAAGATGAACGTAGACTCTGAAGAAATAGACTTGTAAAATTTTCGGCCGGTCAAGCAAGATGGTAAAAACGATTAACATCATTAGGCAGCTGAAATTACCTATTGAGTAGCATACGTACGCAATGTAGATATCTATTAGCAGTGCACGGAGAACTATGAATCAATCAATTAAAGGCCAACGTGATATTTGGTGTGATTTACGTTCAGAGGTACTTGGATACGCAGAATCCGAACCAATTCTTCGGCTCTATCTCAACGCAACCATCTTAGATCACGATACCTTGGAATACTCATTATCCTATTTACTTGCTAATAAACTCTCTTCAATTGATATCGCTGCAAGTAGTATGCGAGAACTAATAACGCAAGTAATTTCCAATTCTTTACATATCCGTGAGTCCATTCGCTCCGATTTGAGTGTTTCTGCTGAGCGTGACCCAGCTGCGCGCGGCATTGTAAATCCGTACCTGAACCATAAAGGTTTTCATGCGTTGCAGGCATACAGAATAGCTAATTATTTGTGGTTAGAAAAAAGATATGCGCTTGCATTCCACATGCAGAGTCGGATTTCTGAGGTATTTGCGGTAGATATACACCCAGCTGCGACCATCGGTAAGGGTGTATTTCTCGATCATGGAACGGGAATTGTCATTGGAGAAACGACTGTAGTCGGTGACAATGTTTCAATTCTTCAAGGCGTGACTCTTGGAGGAACTGGCAAGGAAGGCGGAGACAGGCATCCGAAGATTGAACGAGGAGTCTTAATATGTGCCGGTGCGAAAATTCTAGGAAATATTCGGGTTGGAATAGGGGCAAAAGTAGGAGCAGGAAGTGTCGTACTAAATGAAGTCGCCCCTCACACTACTGTTGTAGGAGTACCGGCAAAAACCGTTGGGCGCCCAAAAATGTCCGAGCCTGGGCTGTCTATGGATCAACAAATTGACAACGATGAGAATACTGAGAGTAGTGAAAAAAAGCGATATGCATGTTGATGAATTTCGTTCTTTTGCTTTTCCCGCTCACTCAATTCGGCACCTTCTAGAAGGTTTCAGCGCCGAATAACTGTTAATCATGCCGACCAATCGCAATTTCCATATTTTGATGAATAGGATTGCGTCATATAAATGAGCGCTGCAAGATTCAGGAAATAACGCAAAACTGATCTTTTAATCCATCGCCAATTTCCATACAATAGGAAGCGGCGCGTTCGCACCGTCTATACATTCAACCATAGAGACTTCAAAGTAGTGTCCACCAAATAGTGGCCACTTTGAACACAAGCAGGAAGCCAGCCAGCCGGATGGGTCGCCGCAATTACAACGTCGCGCTCAAGCAGTCGGCAATTGTCGCGTGCGAGCCGGGTGTGTCCGTAGCGCGCCTTGCGCTAGAGCATGGCATCAACGCGAACATGTTACACAAGTGGCGGCGTGAACATCTTGCCGCTGATTTCACGGGGTTGAAACGATGAGAAGAATAACGATTTCTGTAAATGAAGAACTCGCCGTACAGTTCGATGACCTGATCGAACGCCGTGGCTATTTGAATCGCTCAGAGGCATTTCGAGACCTGCTTCGCGGCCACATCGAAGACAGCCGGATATCTGCCCAGGGGGCGCGGTATTGCGTAGCGAATGTAAGCTATATTTACAATCACCATGAACGCGTGCTCGCGAGCCGGCTAGCAGCCGTTCAACACGAACATCACGATATTTGTGTGTCGACCATGCATGTCCACCTCGACCATGATAACTGCCTCGAAACACTGATACTTCGGGGAACATATAAAAAAGTAAGTGCATTCGCGAATTCGCTAGTGGCACAAAGCGGTGTACGGCACGGAAATATCCATATCGTACCGGTTGAAATTGCCACGCCAAGTCATGGCGAACACCGTCACGTGCACTTTCTCCCTAAGACCTAATTTCAAGCCGATGCCCTAGAAACTGGTCACCAACGACACCCGGAATGACCGCGATTCGATCGGGTGGAAATGAATATCATTGACTCCGGCCGCAGGCTCCCCCGGTAGACGGGATTGGTAGTAATAGTCAATCGCCGAATCTTTCCGGTTCGTCAGATTGAAACCCTCAAGCTCGATGCGCGTCGTGGAATTGATTTTGTAGCCGATCCGCGCGTTAAGAGTTGCAGTGCTTTTTGAACGGACGCTATCGTCTTCGATCAATGGGCGTGGACCAAAGTATCGCAACTGCATCGCCCCAAAATATGGGCCTACATTGTCGATTGCCACCGACAAGGAAGCGACGCCTTCTACAGAGCCTGGAATATGATCACCCACTGGATCGAAATCACGAAATCTTGCACGAGCGAATGCCAAATCTGCATCGATGGTCAACCAGTCGTTCAATTTGTAGTAATTGGCAAATTCAAAACCAACACGTCGGCTTGGCCTGCCTGCAGAAGTAGATCCTGCATCGCCCTGAAAAATAAGTTCCGAATCAAAATCAAGTCGATAGAACGTCAACGAGCTCTGCAAAGCTGGAATCCACGCGGTCCGCATACCGACTTCCGCACCCGTCGAGCGCACCAGCGGCGTCACCTTATCGGCAGGATCTCCACTCTTGGGATCCACTGTGATCGTCGTGCCACGGGCGTCGTTACTATGGAATCCCGTACCCAGATCCACATAGAATTCCGTTTTTTCCCAAGGACCAAAAATCAGATTCAGGTTTGGACTTGCTTTCGAATCTGATGTTTTTCCGGAATTGGCAGCGATATTACTCTTCACGTCGAACTGGTAATAGTCCGCGCGCACGCCTGCGACCGTACGGAATTTTTCCAGCCAGTACGTCGAATTCTCAAAATAGGTACCGATGCTACCTTCAACCACGTGATCCTGACGGGTGGTGGATAACCACTGCTGCGCCTTGGTACTGTAGAGACCGTTGTAGATATTGTCATTCTGTAGTTGTATCCCAACCCTGTATTGCGATTCGAACCCCAATAAATTACCTAGCCATGTTTGACTTGCATTGGCACCAGTAGTGACACGGCGGTCAGGTTGATTAAACTGATCGCCATTGATAGGATCGTCGAGGAAATACGTAAAATCGGAATACAGATCGAGCTGGTTATTGATGACATAGGCATTGATTTTGGTCGACGTCGTGGCCGTCGTGCTGCGCCACGCACCCGATAGACTATAGCGATGCGACTGTCCACCATCGGTCGGGTCGACAGCGTCATAGCGTCCGGTGATGAGTCCGGAGTCAATCGCGCGTTGCGGAATCTGATCCGACGAATTCCATTTCGCCTTATAAACCATCGCAGTGATGTTCAAGCCGTTGGCCTGGTCACCGTCGCTGAATCGCAACACCCCATTAGCTTTCCGAAAATTATCAGGATGCACGAATGGACCGTCATTATGTTCCAGTTCAACCGCATACAGCAAATTGCCCGGGCCGAACTTAGAGGAATCCGCAAGGAGCGTGCGCCTGAATCCATTTTCTCCCACGCCAACACTTGCAATGCCTTGTTTCAGGGTATCCGCATAGGAAATACTCACAGCACCAGCTGACGCGAAGTCCCCCTCGGATGCGTAATACGGCCCCTTTTTGTATTCCATTTTTGTAGCTAGCTCGGGAATTAAAAAATTCAGGTCTGTCCATCCCTGGCCGTGCGCATGACTACGTTGATTCACAATCATGCCGTCGACCGTCGTGCGCAAATCGGTACCATGATCGAGGTTAAATCCTCGCAGATAAAACTGATTCGCTTTGCCTTCACCACTATGCTGGCTGACAATCAAACCAGGGGCGGCTTCCAGCAATTCACCGGGGCGATAGACGGTTCTCGCTTCAAGCTGGGCCTGCGTGACGGTGCCGACGTTCGCCGAATCGGCAATGCCAATTTGTGATACTTTCGATCCAGAGACCACCACTGTCTCAATGGCCTGTTCACCCCCTGCAAATGCATGCGGATTGAAAAGGAATATGCCAATAATTGCAGCGAGAATGTTTTTCAAACGATTTTTTTTGGCCTTCGCTTGGAAACCAGCGGACTTCATTACGTACATATGGGCTATCAAGGTTGGAGTTGGAATCCGCCCCGCGTTAAACAACTCAGAACAGATTCGTAAGAAATTTTATATATTATTCATACTTCTATACGCATGGCGTCTATTGTATTGGGTTCATTATTTTCATTTTTATTTGCAATGACTAACGCTCGAAGACACATGCGTCATTTTGGCGAAGGCTTGGGGATACCAAGGTGATTTAGACTAAGGCGCTTATGTTAGCAACGCAAAATTCGCACGAAATATATCACACGTCTCATACTTTTGTATGAAGAATGATAAATGTTACTTACTATATCGATCGATAGAGAGAACGAAAATGAGTTAGGAGAGTTCATCAGATACGATTGAACGCTAGAGATCGCCTACATCCGGACAATTTTGAAACGGCGTTCTGCTGAGTTCAAGAAAAAACCGGCGACGCGCACAGAAGCATCACAAGGCACCAAAGTACGGCGCTGGACTGTCGAAGTAGCGCATAGCTGCAGGCATCATCGTGTTTAGAATAATACCGATGATGTCCAATATAATTTTCGGATAAGTTCATATTGACAATGGAATCAATTTCCAATAGCTTTTGCTATGCTCAATATGCGTTCCTGATGCTCAAGCACGCCATTTAAATATCTTTGTCCAGTAAGGAATACCATGCAGTTTTGTGAAAGCTTAAAGCCATTAGGGGTTTTTAATAAAATAAAAAATCCCACGGACAACGATTTAATTACCAGAATCGTTTCTGATCCTATTAATTCTGTTTGCCTGACATTTGATGATGGGCCGTCTGAATTTACTGACGAAATACTCAATGTTTTGCAGGAATATGGGGCGAATGCGACTTTCTTCATTTGCGGGAAAAATGTGGCCGCATATAAAACTGTGCTAAAACGCATAGTAAACGAGGGACATTCCATAGGAATCCATGGTTTTGATCATATAGACGTACGGGGAATGAGCCAAAACGAATTTCTTTTCGACGTCACGAAATGTGAAAATATTCTGGCTGATTATGGGATCCGGTTTGATCGGATTTACAGGCCACCTTTTGGAGAAATGAATCAAGAAAAAATTGATCACTTACTCCGAAGTGGATATCAAATATATTATTGGTCTATCGATTCATTCGATTGGAAACTAAAATCCGAGGAAATGCTTTCTTTCCTAATAAAGGATTCATATCAAGGGGACATAATTCTGTTCCATGATGGAATTGAAGATGGCAGTCGCAAAGAAACTTTATCAGCTTTAAAAATATTGCTTCAACACCTGTCTGACAATTCTATCCCGGCAAAGTGTGTCAAATAGAATAGGAAGCGAGTGAAAATTAATCAGAATTTTTCATTCAATATCAGCATTTAAGGCGGCAAAATAACTGCCGACTGCCGCGCCAATTCGTTCTACATCACCGTCGGCACCGGTTAGTGCTGCACTTGTATCAGCCAGCGTGATTACCAGTCCGGCTGACGTGATTTTGCGAATTGCGTTGGCGTCAACGACATAGACATTCCCTGCATTATCCGTGGCAACGGTGGCAGCCGATCGAGGTGTGCTGCTGTTCCGATTCCATCGGCACTCCCTAAGCTGCCTGTCCTGCAAATACTTCAAGCGTCGCACCGGCATTCGATAACGAGAAAGCAGTGACAGAAATTGCTGTCTGCTGAAACTTCGCTATATTCGTTGTCGCAGTTACGGTGGTGAGCATGTTGCGCGCTGTGGAGGCTGCAGCCGAACCAGCATACCCCTTCCCAGCATTTTGAGCGGTCACCTGCGCAGAAAAATAGCTTGCCATTGTCAGGCGATTTTGAATTAAGGCGGCATCCAGCCCCTGTGGGGTGTTGATCAGGGTGCCTGCCCAAGGTAACCCGCCCCCTATGTAATAGCCCACTATCAAGCGCTCATAGTTCAATCGCTGTGAGCGTTTTTTGAAGAAAAATAGGTAGAGGAGAGAGCAGTCACTGGCTAGAGAATCAAACCGAATTGTGAACACGAATTCGGTTCTGGCGGAGCATGACCCAAATACACACCCAAAAAAATAGCCCGCATACCTTATGGTGGCGGGCTAATTAATTTCTGCTTGGAAATATCGGAGACGATTTAAAAATATAGACGCTCAAGTAAATATTGTCCATGGTATTTCCGTATGGAAATTCTTATTTTGCAATAGTTCACATTTTCTACTGGTATTGCTATTGCATTCTGTTTCATAACCACTAGAATACCAATTACCTCATTGAAATACTCGCAACGACGAGTAGATGAGCGAAACTAGAAGATTGCTCTATTACATAAAGCTCATGTCGGTTTTTTATATAACCTTTTGGAGACACAATGAACAAGACAATAATTAATAGCCTGATCCTCGGTCTGTCAGCGGCAATGCTTGCAGCTTGTGGTGGTGGATCATCAGATACGACCAGCCAAACTACAGCTTTGGCGGATGGCGAAGCTTGTGCTGCGGCATGGGTAAGCACCACTGCGTATGCAACCGCCGGTACAAAAGTCAGCCGTTCAGGACGGAACTACACCAATGCATTCTGGACACAGAACCAGGATCCGCTGACCAATAGCGGCGCTGCCGGTAGCGGGCAGCCTTGGGTATCCGGATTTACTTGCGGTGGCACACCAACTCCTACTCCGACACCAACACCAACGCCGACTCCAACACCTACCCCAACACCTACTCCGACACCAACACCAACTCCAACACCTTCGTGCACGTTCAGCACCTGGACTGCAGGCGTCAATTATCCGCTCGGCACGATCGTAAAATTCACCAACGGCAACTTCTACAAAGAAGTGAATGCTGGTACAAACGGTAGCGATGGTACAGACCCAACAATCAGCACCTGGTATTGGTCGCCTACGACTTGCAGCTCGCCAACACCGACTCCTACGCCAACACCGACTCCAACGCCTACTCCTACACCAACGCCTACTCCAACACCGACTCCGACACCAACCGGTTCTATAGTATTCAGCGCGTACAAGGATGTGACTGCAAATGCCGATTGGAACATCGATCAAATGCGCACAGCCGTAACCGGCAGCATCATTCCGGTCACACAAGCCATGACAGGCAGCAACTCCACACTGACCTGGGCATTTGCCACTGGTGAGTGCGGCTCCGAAAACTGGGGTGGCATGGCTGCAGCACAATTCGCATCGACCAACGTCCCTCTGTTTGTCAATGCGGGCAAAAAATACATCATCTCCACAGGCGGTGCAGCAGGTTCCTTCACTTGCGCCAGCGATTCGGGATTCAGCACCTTCTTCAACCGCTACAACTCGGCCAACCTGATCGGTGTTGATTTCGATATCGAAGCAGGCCAAAGCCAAGCTGACATCGACAACCTGATTAACCGCGTGAAGACCGCTCAAGGTCAACACCCAGGTATCCGTTTCAGCTTTACCCTGGCAACACTGGGTCAAAACAACGGCACGTCGACTGCAGTCGATCTGGGTTCAGGTTCGCCTAACTCGCTGGGTTCGATGGGAACCCTGGTCATGAATCGCATCAAGGCACTGGGTCTGACCAATTACTACGTCAATCTGATGGCGATGGATTACGGCACAGGCACAGGCGTTTGCGTGATGAGCGGCGGTACTTGCGAAATGGGGCAGTCTGCAAACCAGGCAGCGATGAACTTGCATAACTTCTGGGGTGTTGCATACAACCGCATCGAACTGACTCCGATGACAGGTACTAACGACGTGGCAGCCAATGTATTCTCGACAGGGAATGCGGGCACCATGGATTCCTTCGTGAAGTCGAACGGCCTGGCCGGTGTTCACTACTGGTCGATGGACCGTGACAACGGCTTGACCTTTACCAACAAGTTCCTCGCCGACGGCGTTTAATCTATCGTCGAGTAACATGCGGTATAAAAGCCGGCCTGAAAAGGCCGGCTTTTTTTATGGAAATTGCACCATTTGGATCTATCATTGACGCGCCTCGTGATGTTCGAAAAAATCCATGAACATATCTGAACGTTATTTTCCGTGGCCGTATAGGTTATTAATCGATCCATCAAATCAACCATGCCTTCATTGTCCCAAGACACCAAACCGATTTTTTCTCATGTCGAAATCCGCGCCGTCATCATTGGGTTACTGCTTGCGATTTTGTTGGGTGCATTGGACCAAACCATCATTGCCGTTTCGTTGCCTCGAATAGCAGCAGATTTGCAACGATTCGATCTCCTTGCGTGGGTAGTATCCGGCTATCTGGTAGCAGTGGCGGTCGCTACACCGATCTATGGCAAGTTGGGTGATTTGTATGGACGCCGCGCGACATTGTCGTTTGCGATCGGATTATTTTTAGTCGCATCCATCCTGTGCGCTCTATCACTATCCATGCCGATGCTGGTGGGCGCACGCATATTGCAGGGGCTAGGCGGAGGCGGTCTTATTTCGGTAGCCCAAGCGATCATTGCGGATGTTGTCGCGCCGCGCGAGCGGGGGAAATATCAAGGCTATATCAGTGCGACCTATGCAATGGCGAGCGTGTCGGGGCCGTTGGTAGGCGGCGCATTGACCCACTATTTGTCCTGGCACTGGATATTCTGGATTAACCTGCCGTTGGGATTGGCCGCATTTTTTATTTCACGCCGTGCATTGGCATTGCTGCCAGTGCCGAATATAAGGCGTCCTATCGATTATGTTGGGGCGATGCTGCTCACCGGGGGCCTCACCACGCTTCTGATCGGGATAACGCGTGTTGGGCAAGGTGTTTCATGGCTGGCTGCAGAGAATATTTTTATGTTTGCGTTTGGCGGGATCGTATTGAGCGCATTTATTTGGCAGGAACGACGCGCAGTGGAGCCGATTATTCCGCTCATGTTATTTAAAATCCGAACTGTTTCTATTTGCTGTGCGGTCTTGTTCATCGCTTTTTTTCAAATGGTTTCGCTCTCGGCTTTGATTCCATTACGTTTGCAAATGATGTTGAATATCAGTGCCCACGTCGCTGCACTTCAGCTTATTCCCCTCACTCTGGCTATCCCATTAGGCGCATTTTTTGGCGGCCGTATGATGACGCGCACGGGCCGATCCAAGCCATACCAATTGATGGGTACAGCGATCGTGCCGATTGCCGTGCTGGGAATTGCGCATACCCATCCTGCGGCAACGTTGATGAGCGTCGCATTGATGGCGTTGGCCGGTATCGGTGTTGGCTTGCAATTTCCTACGTCATTGGTTGCAGTGCAAAACTCCGTCCCACCTCGACATATCGGGATCGCAACGGCGACCACGGCATTTTTTCGCTCGCTAGGCGCGGCAACCGGCATTGCAATACTTACGTCAATACTGTTAGTGGCATTACGGGAAAATGCGCCGTCTGTCGTAGGGTCATTGTCAGGCGCCGAAATAATGAAAGACATCGTCGGAGGAATACTTGCAAAAATGGATGTTGCTAACGGGATGCGATTGGCGACCGGTGTGCAAGTGGCTTTTCAAAAAATATTTACGGTCAGCGCAGTGGTTGCGATGATTTCATTTGGGTTGGCGATGCTGCTTCCGAATGATTTGTTGCGTGATCGGATCTCGGCTGAGAAGTGAAAAGTGAGAATTCAATTCATTCGGCTCATTTAGAATTTATTAGGTACCTCGTACTCACCACCCCCATCCCAACCTTCCCCCTGAAAGGGGGAAGGGGCACAACCGCGTTGCATTACGTCAGGTCACTGATCGCGCGCATCAGCGCCTCCGCAATAGCGGGATCTGCAGGCGTGTGCGTTCCTTTCGCGATCCAGCGTAACTTCGCCTGGGGCATGAAGCGCATCAAGCGCATTGCATTTTCTGGCGGACAGACAAAATCGTGCGTGCCATGAATGACGATCGTCGGTATGTGTGCCGCACGTCGCGCGCAACGCAATACAGCCCGCTCGCTTGTAAAACAGGATTGCGACAGGTAGTGCGCCTGTAACGCATATTTCGCGATAGCGTTTTCTGCGAGAGGCGGTACATGTGATTCGCTAGCGCCCATCATCAACTGCATTACTGCATCTTCATATTCCGCCCAGCGTAGTGCTGTATCCGTGCGCTGGTCCGACGTCCCATCCTGCAACAATCCGGTGAGAGTTTGCAGCACGGCTAGTCGTTGCTCGGCACTCCATCCTGCAGTCAATCGTGCCCAGCCTTGCGGTACCAACGCACGCAGCGATTGAAAGAACCAGTTGAGTTCCCTCTGGCTGGCAAGGAAAGCCCCGCGCAGTACCATGCCGCGTAACGCTTCGGGATAACGACCGGCATAGGTAAGCGCCAGGGTTGCCCCCCACGAGCCCCCTACAACAAGCCAGTCGGTGATTCCAAGGGCGATCCGCAGTCGCTCGATATCCTCGACAAGGTCGGCTGTACGGTTATGCATCGTGGAGCCTGACGGAGTACTCTTGCCGGCACCGCGTTGATCGAGCAATATAACCCGTTGCCGGGACAGGTCAAACCACTCAAGCATCGAGCGCCTGCAGCCACTGCCCGGGCCCCCATGCAATACGATTGCAGCCGGTGCGTGGGGTTGCCCGTGTTGCTCGAAATAGAGTTGATGTCCTGCGTCTACCGCAAAATATCCATGATCAAAAGGGATGTTATTGTCGGGCAACACAATGGATGGATCAATGGACATAGGTGGATATCTGAATATCTGAACTAAATCAGAGCGAAATCTGTGTGGGGTAAATTGAACTGCCGTCAACGTTACCTGCTGCAGGAATAGAGGTATATCAACGGAAGCAAAAGAGTAACTGGAACAGACACATTATTGATAACAAAATTTACAACATCCACGCCGGAAACTGGTATGATTATTTCGATTGCAAAAGTTCACCCCCTTAACTTATTGCAATACGGAAATTATAATTAAACTATTGGAGACAGCCATGCAATGGAGCAAACCCGAATTTACCGATCTGCGTTTTGGTTTTGAAATCACGATGTATATCGCTAATCGTTAATAATTAATAGTTAATTAACGCGAGCATATCGAAGTTACGCGGCGATCGTGAAAGCGATCGCCGCGTTTCTTTATGCGGCCAGCTTTGCGCTTCTTCAATATAAATGACGCCATACGCCGAGGAACACAGTTGCCCGGCTATCCGCGCTCATAAGGCAGGCTCATTTCCCAGGCGTGACTTCGGCATGAATTCACTAATTCACTAATTCACTACTGCCCTCGCAATATGCCAGCTATTATTGCAATATACCTCTGACGCAAAATTCTCTCATATTGGTAACCCTAATTACGAAGCATATCGCCACGTCATGAAAATCATCGTATTGGGTTCTGCCGCCGGCGGCGGGTTCCCTCAATGGAATTGTAATTGCCCGAATTGCGACGGTCTGCGCAAAGGCACCGTTAACGCACTCCCCCGTACCCAATCTTCGATTGCAGTGTCGTCTAATGGCGTCGATTGGGTGTTGATCAATGCTTCCCCCGATATCCTGTCGCAAATTCGCGCGACGCCGGCACTGCAGCCGGGGCGCAGTAGTCGCGATACCGGCATCACTGCGGTGATGCTGATGGATGCACAAATCGACCACGTCACCGGATTGTTGATGCTTCGCGAAGGCAAGCCGATTCCGCTGTATTGCACCTCGTCGGTCTGGGATGATTTGACTACGGGGTTACCGTTGGTGAACGTACTCTCACATTACTGCAAAGTGGAATGGCATGCTGTCACACCAGCGCGCGAGTATGCGAATGGAGACACTGAGCACTCACTGACACTCCCGAACATTGATGGCATACGCTTCACCCCTTTGGCGCTCAAGAGCAAAGCGCCACCGTATTCACCACATCGAAATGCACCTCAACCCGGCGACAATCTGGGACTATTGATTGAAAATACCGTGACCGGAAAATCGCTGTTTTACGCGCCCGGCCTCGGCGAGATTGAACCGCATATCGAAGCGGTCATGCGCAGTGCCGATTGCGTATTGGTGGATGGCACGCTCTGGACTGCGGACGAAATGATACGTTTGGGTTTATCGAAAAAAATGTCGGCCGACATGGGTCACATGCCTCAATCAGGTCCCGGCGGTATGCTTGAATTGCTTGAAACAATCGGACCGCGTCGCAAGATTCTTATCCACATCAACAACACCAATCCGATTCTCAATGAGGATTCTGCAGAACGCGCTACGTTGACCCGGCAAGGCATCGAGGTGGCTTATGACGGCATGGAGATCACGCTATGAGCACGCTCGCACAGGACACCAACAGCGCAGCCTGGGATCGCGTCGAATTTGAAGCGCGCCTGCGTGGCAAGGGTGCGGGATACCATATTCATCACCCGTTTAACGTCAAGATGAACAGCGGCCAACTGACTCCGGCGCAAATCCGCGGCTGGGTCGCCAACCGGTTTTATTACCAGGTCAATATTCCTCAAAAAGACGGCGCGATCATCGCCAACTGTCCGGACCGCGAGACCCGCCGCAAATGGGTACGGCGTATTCTCGACCACGACGGATGGGAAGACAATGCGGGCGGGATCGAGGCGTGGTCGGCACTGGGCGCATCGGTAGGCTTGACGCGCGAGGAACTATGGTCGCAGCAGCACGTCCAACCGGGCGTACGCTTTGCGGTTGATGCATATGTCAACTTTGCGCGCCGGGCACCTTGGCAGGAAGCGGTCTGCTCATCGCTGACGGAGATGTTCGCGCCAAAAATTCATAAAGACCGCCTTGCCAACTGGCCGCAACATTACCCATGGATCGAAGCCAGCGGATTGCAGTATTTCCGCAGCCGTATTTCGCTTGCGGAACGGGATGTAGAACATGGGTTGCAAGTGACGCTGGATCATTTCACGACACGTGCGCAACAGGATCGTGCGCTGGAGATCCTGCAGTTCAAGCTCGACATACTCTGGTCTATGCTGGACGCGATTGAAAAAGCCTATCCGGAGAACGCCGCATGAACGCAATTCCCGACCAGCCGAAATTATCCCGCCTCTTCCGCATGCAATGGGAGGAAGCGCAATCAAGTTGGGTTCTGCTCTACCCTGAAGGCATGGTCAAGCTAAACCAGAGTGCCGGCGAAATCCTCCAGCGTTGTAATGGCGAACGTACGGTCGACGCAATTGTCACTGAACTTGAATCGGCATTTTCGGTAAGCGGCCTGCTGCCGGATGTGCAGGATTTTTTGCGCGGTGCTGTCGAGCGAGGCTGGATTGTCTGAGCTCGCCACCCCGACCGCTTTGCCGGTGGCACCGGCGATAGCACCACCGCTTTGGTTGTTGGCGGAACTTACCTATCGTTGTCCACTGCATTGCGCGTTCTGTTACAACCCGCTCAATTATGCAGAGAATACCAATGAGCTATCGACCGCTCAATGGATAGACGTAATGCAGCAGGCGCGCAAGCTGGGCGCAGCGCAGTTGGGGTTCTCTGGTGGCGAGCCGCTAGTGCGGGACGATCTGGAAGACCTCATCGCAGAGGGCCGCCGTCTGGGGTATTACACAAACCTGATTACCTCAGGTGTCGGCTTGACGGAGACACGTATCGCACGGATGAAACAACTTGGCCTTGACCATATCCAGTTGTCGTTCCAGGACTCCACCAAGGAAATGAACGATTTCCTGTCGAGTACCAAAACCTTCGATCTCAAGGCACGGGTCGCCAAGCTGATCAAACAATACGATTATCCGATGGTGCTCAACGTTGTCCTGCACCGCTATAACCTTGACCATGTCGATCGCATCATCGATATGGCATTGGAGATGGAAGTTGAATATCTTGAACTGGCAAATACGCAGTTCTATGGCTGGGCGCTGGAGAATCGTACTCAACTGATGCCGAGTCGTGAACAACTGCAACGAGCCGAAGCGGTGGTGAATGAATATCGCGCACGTATTGGCAACAAGATGCGCATCCTGTTTGTCGTTCCTGACTATTTCGAAGATAGACCCAAGGCCTGCATGAATGGCTGGGGTGCAGTATTTCTGGCGGTTACCGCTGACGGTGCGGCGCTACCCTGCCACGCGGCGCGCTCACTGCCTGGACTTGAATTCCCGAGCGTGACAACGCAGAGCGTGCGCGAGATCTGGTATGAAAGCGATGCATTCAACCGTTTTCGCGGCGATGCCTGGATGAAGGAACCGTGCCGTACCTGTCCGGAAAAGACCAAAGATTTTGGTGGTTGCCGCTGCCAGGCATATGCACTGACAGGCATGGCGGAAAATGCCGATCCGGCATGCAGTAAATCTCCGCACCACGAGGAATTGCAGAACATCGTCCTGCATGCGCAAGCCAAGCAGGTTAGCCCGGTCAAGCAGCAGCCCATCCTGTTTCGTACGGATGCCAACTCTCGTTCAATATCTGATCGGAAGAACTAAGAGCGTCTAACAAAATGCCAATGGCAAGGCGCGCCGACGCAGACAGTACGAACGTACGGCAAGGAGAAGCAACGCCGCGAGCTGCATTTTGTTAGATGCTCTGACACCGCATATCCAGGTCACGCAATATCGATTACTTGAAGCACATCCCAATTGCATCAGGCATTTCGTTTAGCGGTGCTTGTTACCGATTCGAACACAAAGGCGCCGGTAAAAGCGATCACATATGCGACCAGCCTAGCCATGATCGCCGATGGCAGCCAGCCCACCGTGATGCCTATGAACAGACCATAGGTGGCAATGCCATATATGTAGCAGGTCGAGAACAGGAGCAGTGCGCAAATCGCAACGATGCGACCTCCAAACAAACGCATCGTACGCTCATAGTCGGTTCCCGCCTCTATGCATCGTCTCGTCACATCGGGAACTACTTCTTTCAAGTTATCAGCAGCGTTCACGGATCGATCATTTCGAGTATTCATTCCAACCTCTCTTGGGTCATCATGATTCCATTCAACAAATGACGATGCGCGCAACTGCAATGCCCAAACACCAGTTTGTAACGCCCTGATTTATCTTGTGAAATTTGACTTATATATTCCGATATATCCACCCACTGTTGCATTGATTCCCATCAAGTCCAGACTAACTACTTCGCATATGAGCACGCTAGTCAAACCATCTCAACATATGGGGGTGGTCGTCAAATACAGTTACGCAGCATGCATGATCCGACAAATGCCTGACCCATGATGGCTGACGTTTGAAAATTGGTATTCGGAGTTTTTCATCGAAGCCGACCCTTCAACCAGGTCGGCCTCATGCATTATGGCAATGCTAATCCGATTATGCGAACAGGCCTTTCCGGCCTTTCGATTAATTGTCGCGCTTGCGGCGGGCGAAGCTCAAACCAATGAGTCCGAGGCCGAAAATGGCAAATGGTGCTGGCTCTGGGACAACGTTGGCAAGGCCTTCAATGACGTCATTCTGGCAGGTCTCGCCCCAATGAATAGCGAGATCATTGTAACTACTCAGCGATGTGCCGGTAACGTTCAGCGTAAATACAATCTGTGAACCTGCAACGACGGTCCAGCTACCAGTCACACCCGTATTTGAAACGGTAGATGAACTGGTATTGACAGCAACATCCTGACCATTACGGTAATAGCATTGTGTGCCTAGGCCACAGCTCAGAAAACTATCCGACAGCAGCGCGTTACTGGAATTGTCGGCACCATTCAGCGAGTAGAGCGTGAAGGTTCCGCCGGTGTTGCTCCAGCGATTATCCAAGCTTAGTCCATATGTCCAATGGGTACCGTTGGCAGCATTGTCGTCTGGATGATGAACATCTGTTCCGAACGGATTCCACGTTGGTGAGAGAAACAGGTCGCCATAGCCGATACCGTTAGGCGCCGCCCACGCATCATCGCCGGCATGTCCGGCGAAATTTGTAGAAATCTTGATCGTCAGTGTATTGCCGGTGCGCGTTACGTCAGCACTGTTGATGTCATAAGGACTATCGCCGATCACGTCGCCGTAGCCGTGCGCATCCGAGCCCCAATAGCTGGTAGCTCCGCTAGCCGAATCATCAATTACGGTCGCTTGCGCGCTAAAGGCACACAATAAACCGTAAAACGCGGCGATCGCCAATACACTCTTTTTCATTTAGAAACTCAATTCTCATTAATTTACATGCACAGATAAGCAATATTCGAGCCATGCCATAAAATTCCTTCAGAATCAATTGGTTACAATATTTCACCAATCAGCAATTGATGCGTATGTAAAATATATCGGCAATTGCCTTGAAGCAGCTTATTTCAAATGCGTGCCAGCACAATATCAAGCTGGTAAGCTTCGGAACGCATGCGGATGCCGATCAGGAGCGAGTACTGCCGGTA
>Ga0207118_1062_pt2 | contig 19741 bp, 13 predicted proteins | sample Alteio_BWMinHeat_42_FD_153507 | JGI IMG/M metagenome (GOLD analysis project Ga0207118, IMG submission 153507) | Enriched cells from forest soil in Barre Woods Harvard Forest LTER site, Petersham, Massachusetts, United States -... | ecosystem: Environmental > Terrestrial > Soil > Temperate forest >...
TTAATCGAAACGCACTTGTCGAAATAGAATTTGATAACTTGCCTGATTTTTATCGGTGGTGTCGACCAAATCCAGAGTCTTGTCTGGCAGCGCTTTGTTCGGAGATAGAAGAACTCGAACCGGTAGCTGAACGTATAATTTCTGTTGTTGATGCACTTGAACTAGAAACATGTCCCATAACGTTAATTCATCAAAGTGATATAGTTTTTAATGTGCCATTTGTGATCACTGCATCTGGCAGGTATTGTTTGGCAGAAGATTTACTGGTGACCTGTTCTGTCGGTATTGTTATCACCGGCTCTGGCATCACGCTTGATTTGAATGGACATTCTATTATCGTAAATTCTTATAGTAGTTGTGATTTTGAGAGTATCGGTGTTGAGGTATTTGGCGATGCGCCGGCAAGTGATATAGTTATTAAAAATGGAACAATCACAAGTGTTATCTATGATGACTGCACTACTACAGGTATTTGGTTGAATGGCTGTGATGGTGATTATGGAGATTGTGATCACGAAGTGATTGATGTTCGCATAGAAAATGTTGCGCTTACTAACTTATGTTACGGTGTTTATGTTGGTGGTGCTGTTGGCACGGTAATCAACAATGCCAGCTTCCACTTCAATAAATTTGACTTATATTGCGCAGCAGATTCTGCGACCACTATTACCAATTCTATTTTTTTCGAATCTGATTTTGGTCTTGTCTACTGTGATTCAGAAAATATGATTGTCAGAGATTGTTCTTTCAGTGAGGTTTGTGCTGCTGTATCACCGGGGAACTGTGGCGGTGGTCTTCTGGCGTCTGAATTTACGCGTTGCAATGTGAACAACACTAACTCCAATGGTTTTAAATTCGTTGGTGCATCAGGTCTTCTTGTTTGTGATTGTCGATCATCCAGAAACAATGGCAATGGGTTCCATTTCAGCGATTCTGGAGACGTAGTGGTTCGTGATTGTGTGGCATCTGACAATAGTTGTAGTCCTGATGCTTATTCCTGTTTTTATAGTTCATCTAGCTCATCTAGTTCATCTAGTATTAGTTGTTCGTCTAGTTCGTCTAGTGTTTATTTCCATGCAGATGGCTTTTTTATAGAAGATTCTCAAGATGTTTGTTTGTATAACTGCTTTTCTCAAGACAATTTACATAATGGGTTTGGCGTAAATTCTAGCGCCGTACTGGTACGTAATTGTACTGCAACGGACAATGGTTCTCTTGGGTTTGCTGACACATCGTCTACTAATCAATACTATGCAAACTATGCATGCAATAATGCAGTAGTAAGAGGTGTAGAATCTTCTTCAAACTACAGTGATACCATAACTTCTGCGTCGGTAACATCACCGGATAATGCACGCGGTGTACATAACGTTGATTGTGCTAACACAGCTGTCGACCAAATTGATGCAATTGAAAGTATCGTTGAAAATATTAGCTCTGTTGTTGATGCAGTCTGCTCGTGCTCTTTGATTGAAGCGATAGTGACTGATATTGACGAGCAACTTTTTGCTCTGAGCTCCGTGGTTGATCATATTGCTGAGACTGGAGACGACTGTTCGGTAATATTGGTGCGTAATGTTATTGGCGATTTAACTTTATCGCGTCCCGGCAGATATTGCTTAGCAGAAGATATAACTGTTGGCACGATTTTAATTACCGGAAACAGTATAATTCTTGATTTGAATGGTCATACAGTGTATGGCGGTAGCGCTGTTGGTATTGCTGTAACAGGTAATGATGTAACCATAAAAAATGGTTCTATTGGTAGTGGTTTGCATGGTATTTCTGCAAATACAGTTAATGCTTTGTGCATTGAAGATGTTTCATGCACAAATTGTGATAATGGCATTGAGTTATTAAATGTTGATGACGTGCTTTTGAATAATGTTATAAGTTATTTAAATATTGGTAATGGCTTGCTTTTATTGACTGTAAATAATCTGCTTGCCCAAGCATGTTTGTTGAATAATAATGGTAACGGTGTCGATGGTAATTTTATTAATGATTCTGAATTTGTAAATTGTATTGCAAATTTCAATCATGGTAGTGCTGGGTTTAGTGTTTCTGGCGCAGTGAATGTAGTGCTACGCGATTGTTTTGCAAGTCATAACCAGGATGCTGATGGATTTGATATTTCAGGTGGTAATAATGTTTGCTTGTATAATTGCTATGCAAAGTCAAATGATGGTATTGGTTTTCTTCTTGAGAATGGAACTACTGCGTTGTTGCGTAATTGCACTGCTATAAATAATGGTCACTATGGATTTAGTGATCTTGCTGGTACGAGCCAATATTATGCAAACTATGCCTGCAATAATCATGGGACATCAATGGCGCCTAATAATAGCGTAAATTATAATAATGTGATTTCTGCACCGGTGACGTCGCCAGCAAATGCGCGTGATTTTTCTAACGTTGATTGCAATAACAGTGATGTTGATCAAATAGCAGCGATACATGCTTGTCAGATGTGTGGAGGCTAATTTTTTAGTCTAAATAATTAACTTCTGGTGATTAATAAAAAAGAGTGTTTGTGTACGGTTTGTACATGAGCACTCTTTTTGTTGGGTTGAGTGCTTGTGACCCCTCCGACTTCGCCAAGGCTTCGACGGACAGGTCGATTAACTCCCCGCTTCGCTCAAGAGCTTCGCAGGGCACGGCGGGGCGAACGGGAGGTGGGGCGATCCGACTTCGCTAAAGCGGAGTAGTTTTGGCGAATGGATGGACATGTCGGCGGACATGTTGTGTTCGCGGTGTACATGAACACTCTTTTTTAGTATGCCTAGTATTGAGTAGTAACCTAAACCAAATCAAAAGAAAGGATGATGTAGATGAAGAAAAGAAATATGCGATTAATGCAATTGTTGATATTGCTGGGATTTGCAAGCGGGCTGTCTGCTGCGCAGGCGGGTGCAAGTGCTATTAATCACAATGAGCTTGTTAATCGAAACGCACTTGTCGAAATAGAATTTGATAACTTGCCTGATTTTTATCGGTGGTGTCGACCAAATCCAGAGTCTTGTCTGGCAGCGCTTTGTTCGGAGATAGAAGCACTCGAACCGGTAGCTGAACGTATAATTTCTGTTGTTGATGCACTTGAACTAGAAACATGTCCTGTAACCCTTATTCATAATGTTGATCTGCCAATCACTTTAACGGCATCTGGCAGATATTGCCTGGCAGAAGATTTACTGGTGACTACAACGGGGATTATTATTGATGGTTCTGGCATAACGCTGGATTTGAACTGTCACAGTATTATTTTAACAAATACGAGTGCTATTGGTGTTGCAGTGGATGGTGACCCTGCTCATGTGAGCAACAGTGATATAGTCATTAAAAATGGAACCGTTGTAGATTACGTTGGGCATCCCGATACGACGGGGATTTGGCTTAGTGCTGATGGGAATCCGGTATCCAATGTTCTCATGGAAGATCTTGCTTTGACAAATTTAGAAACTGGAATTTATGTATATAAAGGGATTGGTACGGTGATTCGCAATGCTGCTTTTCATGTAAATAACGTAAATAAAGTGCCATGGCAGTATGGCATATATTGTGAGGATGATTCTGCGACAACGATTGTCAACTCTACCTTTTTTGACTCTGATAATGGCATAGTTTATTCAGATTCGCATAACATGATTGTCAGAGATTGTTCGTTTTCTCATCTTGGCACTGCTGTATCAGCTGATTGCGGTTTTCTTGATGTTGCTGAATTTGATAATTGTATGGTTAGCGAGTGCGATGGCGCCGAAGGCTTTAGTTTCAATAATGCATCCAGTGTTGTAGTGCGTAATTGTCATGCGTCTAAAATCAGCGGTGGTGACGGATTCTATGTTATTAATTCAAATGATATCGTATTCCGTGATTGCGACGCATCTGAAAATGGCAATGATACCCCCCATGGTAGCGGTTTTAAGGTTGACTGCAATAGTTCCGATATTTCTTTCTACAACTGTTTCTCGCAGGATAATCAACATTATGGTTTCCATGTTGTTAGTGGTGGTACTAATTTGGTTTTCCGTAATTGTACTGCTACAAACAATAAATTTGATGGCTTTATTGATGAGAACGTTAGTACTTCAAATCAATACTATGCAAACTATGCGTGCAACAATACCCCAAACTACGATCCTAATGTGCTTGCTGCACAGGCGCCAACAACATCTCCGGATAATGCACGCGGTGTGCATAACGTTGATTGTGCTAACACTGCTGTCGACCAAATTGATGCAATTGAAAGTATCGTTGAAAATATCAGCGTGGTTGTTGATGCAGTTTGTTCCTGCTCTTTGATTGAAGCGATAGTGACTGATATTGACGAGCAACTTTTTGCGCTGAGCTCTGTTGTTGATCATATTGCTGAGACTGGAGACGACTGTTCGGTAAAGATAGTTCGCAATTTGCCAACTCAAACTTTATTTAGTTCGGGTAGATATTGCTTGGCAGAAGATGTTCACGGCACCATTATTATTGCTGCAAGCAGCATCATTCTTGATTTGAATGGTCATACGATTTATAACAGTGAGATTGGTATCGACCTGATAGAAACAAGTACTATTTATGATATAACTATAAAAAATGGTTCTTTGGTTGGTCATGGAGCGGGAATTTACGCACAGTTTGTGAACGCATTACGAATAGAAGACATTTCATGCACAAATTGTGAATATGGTATTGCTTTAGTAAATGTTGATGATGTACTTCTGAGTAATGTGGTGAGTTATAACAATGGTTATGGTTTGGCTTTATCTAACGTAACAGATCTCTTTGCGCAATCATGTTTATTTAATGATAATGAAGTAGTTGGCGTATTGGGTGGATTTTACTCTAATATTGGTCTTTTCAGTTCTGAGTTTGTCAATTGTATTGCAAATTCAAATGGTGCAGCTGGTTTTGCATTTTTGGCGTCTTCTAATGTAGTGCTTCGTGATTGTTTTGCAAGTCATAATCAGAGTGATGGTGGATTTGCTATCTTGGGCGAAAACATGAATATTTGCTTATATGATTGTTATGCACAGGCAAATAGCTTTAATGGTTTTAGTGTAAGCAGTGACAGCACCGTATTAATGCGTAACTGTACGGCTATAAATAATACTGGCTTTGGATTTGTTGACGGTGCTGGTACTAATCAATATTATGCAAACTATGCCTGCAATAATCTTGGCGGGAATTATTCTGGTGTAAATTCTGCGCCGGTGACGTCGCCACGAAATGCGCGTGATTTTTCTAACGTTGATTGCAATAACAGTGATGTTGATCAGATAGCGATGATATATAATTGTCGATGTGTAGTATAAACAATTAAATTTTGGGTGATTAATATAAAAAGAGTGTTCCACTGCGATGTGGGACACTCTTTTTGGTTATTGTCATGATTTGATCGCGCAATGATCGCGCAATTTTTTACGATAACCGTATGCCGTTGGGGACTGGGCTGGCAACCGTTGCCATCTTCAGGTTCCCATCTTCTGTTTTTGCAGAAAGCATCATACCCTGTGATTCGAGTCCGGCCATTTTGCGTGGCTTAAGATTGAGTACAAAGATCCCTTGCTTGGTGATGAGATCTTGTGGCGCATACCATTGTGCAATGCCAGACAAAATAGTGCGGGTGCCAAGCGGACCAAAGTCGACGTTTAAAACGAGGAGCTTGGTTGAATTTGGTGCTGGCTCGCAATGGGTGATCGTGCCGACTACTAATTCTATTTTTACAAAATCATCGATGGTGATGTATGACTTGTCCCCCTCGATAAACTCGGGGCGAACGGGGGTGGAGTGAGTGGAGGAGTTTGCCCGATCGTCCTGAGTGTTTTTCGGGTTTCCCGAAAAATGTATCGAAGGATCGAATTTTTCAAATAATGGGTCTATTTTTTTAAGCATAAAAGTTTGTCTCCATACGTTATCTTCTAAATTTTTTACTATAGTTTGAGTATGATGTGTCGCATCAAGTGCGCCGATGCTCTCAAGTAACTGGTGCATTTTGGTTGGCATGATTGGCAGTAACATGATGGCGATTGCTTGTAAGCTATGACAGGTTGCGCTTATAATTTCTGCAAAAGCAACGGGATCAGTATTTGCTAGCTTCCAGGGTTCATGTGCATGGAAAAATGTGTTGGTTGCATGAATATAGTGCCAGATGCGTGCAAGTGCTCGATGATAGAGATAATCGTCCATATGGTTTTTTACTTCTGCAAGCATCGTTGAACAGGAGTCTCGCAGGTCGCAGGCCGCTGGTGACCAAGTTGTTGGTGCTGTAACAGTGGGCAGGTTATGTTTTTGTGCAAGCGTCGTGAGACGATTAAGAAGATTGCCCAAATCATTGGCCAAGTCTGCAGTAATGGTTTGTTCAAGATCTTCGATACTGAATGAACTGTCGTGCGAAATTGCCATCTTGCGCATTAAGTAATAGCGGACTGGTTCAGCGCCATATTTTTCATACAGTGCTATGGGATCTACAACGTTGCCCAAAGATTTTGACATTTTTTGGTCGCCAACGGTAATCCAGCCATGTACCAGAAGTTTTTTAGGTAACGCAAGATTGGATGCCATTAAAAAAGCGGGCCAATAGATTGCATGAAAGCGGACAATATCTTTTCCCAAAACATGGACATCTGCCGGCCACCATCTATTAAACAATTCTTGTTTGTCGGGGTCGCCATAGCCAATTGCCGTAATATAGTTGTTGAGTGCATCAGCCCAGACATAGGTAACATGATTAGGATCGCCAGGAAAGGGGATGCCCCAGGTGATGGTCGTGCGGGAGATAGATAAATCGGTTAATCCCGATTTTACAAAATTGATCACTTCATGCACTCGTTCTTTTGGGGTTATAAAGTCTGGATTGTCTGCGTAAAATTGTAATAATCTGTCTTGGTATTTTGATAATCTGAAAAAATAGGTTTGCTCGGCGAGTGCATGCGTTTCTCGCCCGCATGACGGACAGGCGGGGTATGCGACTGGTTTTATTTGCTCTTCGCCGGTGTGCTTCTCTCCCGTTCGCCCTGAGTTAATCGAAGGGTGGTCTGATCCGGTGACAAATGTTTCGCAGTGGGTGCAATAAAAGCCGCTATATTCACCTTTATAGATATCGCCACTGATGATCAGTTTTTTAATCCATTGTTGCACTGCTTGTACATGATGTGAATCAGTAGTACGGATAAATTCAGTGTAATCAAGTTCGTATTTATGCCAGGTGTCTTTATATGCGGGTATAAAACTATCGACAAATTCTTGGGGAGATTTTCCTGCTTTTTGTGCTGCAGCAGCAACTTTTTGCCCATGTTCATCGGTGCCGGTTAAAAAAAATGTTTCTTTGCCCATGAGTTTGTTCCAACGGGCAGCAATATCTGCTAATAATGTTGAGTATAATGAGCCTAAATGGGGCTTGGCGGTGACGTAATAAATGGGGGTGGTAACATAAAAAGTGTTTTTGATCACGATAAAATCTCCGTTAATTTCTTAAAAAATGTTATTTTTTTATATAAGAATTATACTTGTATTTATCCTAATTGTCGCGCACCTGCACGATAATTAATTAACAAAGCTTTAAATTGGGATCTTATGATGAATCGTAAAAAGAAACTTATTGTAAAAGATGATGGTGATGTAAATTTCAACTCGTATATCCCATTTTTAGATCAAATTAAAAAAGATATTTTTCAATCGCAGATGAAAGCAATGGCATCAGTCTCGCAAGAGTTGACTCTGCTCTATTGGCGGATTGGCAAAGCTCTTTCTGAAAAAATGGATCAAGAGGGATGGGGAGCAAAGGTGGTTGAAACTCTCGCTCGTGATTTGAGTAACGAATTTCCAGGTATGGCAGGGTTCTCATTAAGAAATTTACGATACATGAGAAAATTTGCTGGTGCTTATTCAGATAGTAATGTTGCAACAGCTGTTGCAAAATTACCATGGGGACACAATGTTGTTTTGTTAGAAAAGCTTCAAAGCAACGATCAGAGGCTGTGGTACGCACAACAAACGTTAGAAAATGGATGGAGCAGATCATCATTAATTTTATGGATCGAGTCAGACCTTTATAATCGGCAGGGAAAAGCAATAACTAATTTCAAACAGACTTTACCAGCGCCGCATTCGGATTTGGCAGAGCAGATCCTCAAGGACCCTTACAATTTTGATTTTTTGACTATTGACTCGCAAGCGAGGGAACGGGACATAGAACAAGGTTTAATGGCTCATATTCAGAGATTTTTGATTGAGCTTGGTCAAGGTTTTTCTTTTGTAGGTCAGCAATATCATGTCACCGTGGGAGATCAGGATTTTTATATCGATCTTTTATTTTATCATTTAAAATTGCGCTGTTTTATAGTGGTTGAGCTTAAAAATAGTGAATTTATACCGGAGTATGCAGGTAAACTCAATTTTTACTTATCTGCGGTTGATGATTTATTGCGGGTGCCGACAGATCAGCCAACGATTGGTTTATTGTTGTGCAAATCAAAAAATAATTATGTTGCGGAATATGCATTGCGAGATATTAAAAAACCGATCGGGATATCGAGTTACACTACTAAATTGGTTGCATCGCTACCAAAAGAGCTTAGGGGTAAGTTACCATCGATTGAGGAAATAGAAGCAGAGTTGGAAAAACAAAAATAGGAAATAGTATATGTTGTTGATTTTTCTTATGTATGCCATTTCGGCAACTACATTTTTATTAGGCAAGCAGTTACTCCTGTACAGTTCGCCACTTTTTCTGGTGGGGTTGCGAACTGGTATAGCGGGGTTATTGTTACTTTTGATGGTTTTGTGCACAAATAAACAGTTATTGCTAAAATTCAGAAAATTTCTGTTACCGTGTGCTGCTATAGCATTTTACTCTTTTTACTTGAGCAATACGCTGAAATTTTGGGCACTCCAACATATTTCAGCGATTAACGCAATGCTGATTTCAGTTAGTGAGCCATTGTTTGCCATGATTCTTGCTTATTGTATGTTTCATGAACAGATGTCGCTCAAAAAATTGATTGGCTTGATTTGCTGCATGAGTAGCGGATTTATGCTGGCAAATAATGGACTGTTTCTATCAAATATCTGTCGCGCTGATTTTTCTTTTGTCTCGACAATTATTTTATGCGTAGCGACGTGTGCATCTGCCTATGGTGCTTTATTAATGCGCAAGATTATCAGAGATGCTGATGCGCCACCGATAATCATAAATGGCCTGAGTATGGCGATTGCTGGCATATTTGCTTTATCGTCTTGCTATTTTGAGCCCGTATCATGCACCGTGACTTCTGAAACTATTATGCCATTTGCTGGTAATTTAATGCTTATGATTGTGCTCAGTAATATTATCGCATATAGCTTGTACGGGCAGCTGCTTAAACAATATTCTGTGTTGTTGATATCGTGCGGCAGCTTTGTAAAACCAATTTTTACTATTTTTTATAAAGCGATCTGGTTGCATGAACTGATTCCTTGGTACACCAGCTATGCTGGATTTTTATTGCTTTTCGGTCTTGCAATTATCTATTCTGACGAATATGTGCCAGCAACGGTGATTATTTAAATATTAAATAGCGACAATTGACTTTAAATATGACTTCTGGTTATCTATAAATAACCAAAATCTTGTTTTTTAGTAATCTATAAGTAACCAAGAGGGAATAAATATGTCAGATGGTTTTAAGAAATTAATGATTGAGCAGGTTCAGGATAATTTAAAGAATTTTTCGGTGCTTACTCAGCAATTAGTTCCAAAAAAGGGGTGGATTCGCACTTTGCGTGAGGCTTTTGGTATGTCAAGTTACGTTCTTGCTGATCGTATGGGTTGTAGTAGAAATAATATTACGAATCTTGAGCTGCGTGAAAAAAAAGGAACCATAACGCTTAAAGCGCTTGAAAAAGCCGCGCAGGCTATGAATTGTAAATTGGTTTATTGTTTAGTTCCCTTAGAGCCGATTGAAAAACAGTTGCAAACGCAGGCAAGAAGTGTTGCTCAACGGCAAATTCGTTCAATTAATAATTCAATGCAATTGGAGCAGCAGGGATTAAACTCCAAGCAGTTGCAACAGCAGGAAGATGAGTTGGTGCAGGAATTATTGCGCGGTAATTTAAAAAATTTGTGGAATAAAGATGAAATTTAATTATCCGGAAGGTTCCACGCCTCTGGAACCGGATGAGCTATCACAATTAATTCCTATTCATATTACGACTCAGGAGCAGCTGAATGCATGGGAAGAAAAAAATATTCTTGTTGCTCAACGGTGGGCTATTAGGCAAAAGGAAATCCTATCAATTATGTTTATTAAAAAATTGCATTTGCATATGTTTAATAAAACTTGGAAATGGGCAGGCGATTTTCGCAAGTCAGAAAAAAATATTGGTATTGAGTGGCCATATATTTCTGTAAAAATCAAAGAATTGTGTGATGATGTGCATTATCAATTTGATCATACAGTATACTCTAATGATGAAATTGCAGTACGATTTCATCATCGCTTAGTTTGGATTCATGCTTTTCCAAACGGTAACGGAAGACATGCTCGATTAATGGCTGATTTGTTGATTATGCAGAAAGGAGCTGCTCGATTTAGCTGGGGGATGCATCGCGATTTGTATCGGTCAGGCGAAGCTCGAAAGTTATATATTGAGGCATTAAAATTTGCAGATGTTGGAAATTATGAAAAACTTTTAGTATTTGCAAGATCATAAGTTTAATTAATGTTTAGTTTGATTTACAAAATTAATATAGAAATCCAAAATTAGCTTCTTTGTTTGCTTGTTGTTTACGATTTGCGAAATGGTCCGTTGTATTTTTCGCGCATAAAACCATGAAAAGAACCAGCGCTTGATAAACCATGCATTTGGTTCGTTAAAATCAAAATAATGCATGATGAGGTCACGTCCAGAAAATTTGTCTTTAAAATAATCTTGCAAGAATGTATGCCATGTTCTGATATGGGTTTCATTGATATCGTATGTTTTTTCTATGGGTAGTATGTCGTCAAAATAGGCTTGATATTTGGTGATATCAAATTGTGATTTGAGAATTTCATCTTCAGCAAATTTTAATGCTTGCGCGCTGAATTTAAAGTTGGGAATCTTCTGGTAAAAATTATTTTTTATAACCCACGCTTCTCGTTGTTCGTCAACAAAGGAATGAAAAAGCATGCCCGCTTTGAATGAATTTTTTTCTTGCAAGATATCTTGTAGTGAAACATTCGTAAAATGTGTATCAGTTCTTGCAACTACTTTTAAATAGCGTATATCAGGAAAGCTAGTGCCCAGAATAAATTCTTTTTCATCAAATAGATCTTTTAATGGGCCAGCTAACATTAGGGTAGCGAGAAAAATATGTGTTATTGGTGCTGCCATATTCTTGGCTCCGTGAATAAGATTATTATGGTTTGCCGGTGAACTTAATGGGATTGTATACGTTGATCAGTCTTTGTTTTACTTCTTCAATAATCTCATTAGATATTGCCATTGGTGTTTCCTTTAAAATTTTATAGTTAAAAGGGTCACATTTTTTGTAATTTTTTGCAAATCAAGAGGATTTGCTTAGCCAGTTGTTTAACCATTTATAACCGTGTGCCGTTGGGGTCCAGGCTCATAACCGTTCTATTGGTAAAGCTAGATTTACTGTTTGGTTGTTGTCATGATTTGATCGCGCAATGATCGCGCAATTTTTCATGATCATTGACTTTGCTAGGGCCGATCCAGTCATGATTTGATCGCGCAATGATCGCGCAATGATCGCGAAATTTTTATGATAATCGTGTGCTGTTGGGGATCAGGTTTACTGTGTTTATGCCGTTTGTTTTTATCGATGACTGCATGCGTGCTCAGGGCTGACGCATCAAAAATCCTGAAGTGACCGTATTTTTTTAGTAGCAACACTTATCAATCTATTTGTTTTGCCTACCCCCGTTCGCCCAGAGTTTATCGAGGGGTGGGCAGAACACAGAACTCCCGCTTTTTCTCCTGTTTATTCTAATTCTTCACACATATCAGCCCATTGGCAAAGCTATGTCAAACATATCGACAAGACTTTCTTTTCGCGCCTAATCTTAAAAATAAACGTTAAGGTGAACGTCTCCTGTTCTGCCCACCCCTCGATAAACTCTGGGCGAACGGTCTAGTGATCGCAAGATTAGAATTAATAAGAGACGCAAGAAATGAATCGTTTTGAGAAAGCTTATTAAATCAGGCTTTTTGGTGCGTCAGTTCTGATGTATGCCAATTGCCCATGGAAAAAGATAAGTAATTGGCTATACTCATATGATAATAAATGAAATCATAATTAGGGTAAATAGTATGTCACTTAATGTTTCGCCTCTTGTTGATTTATCAAGCGAAGATCTTGTTCGGCTGGAAAAAATTAAAAAAATGCGTGCTGTGGGTCTTGAGCCATGGCCAGCGGGTAAAGAGATATCGGCGTCTTGTAAGCAGGTTGTTGACGAGTTTGTTGATGCGTCGCAAAAAGAGTATGCAGTTGCTGGGCGGGTAATGGCATTGCGAGAGCATGGTAAAACGGCGTTCGCGACGATACAGGATCAGTCAGGTCGATTGCAGATCTATTTGCGTAAAGATGTTTTGGGTGACAAATTATTTGATCAGTTAAAAGAGTTTGTTGATATCGGTGATATTATTTGGGTTTCTGGTACGTCATTCAGAACAAAAATGGGTGAGATTACGCTGCAGGTATTATCATACGAATTATTGAGTAAATGTTTGCATGCATTGCCGGAAAAATTTCATGGACTTGCTGATATAGAAACTATTTATCGTCAACGATATCTTGATTTAATTAGTAATCAGGAAAGTAAGAATCGCTTTATCCAACGATCAAAAATCGTGCGGGTAATGCGAAATTTTTTTGATGCGCATGGCTATCTCGAAGTTGAAACGCCAATGTTGCATCCAATTCCAGGTGGTGCAGCGGCACGGCCATTTGAGACCCATCATAATGCATTGGATATGACATTGTATATGCGTATTGCGCCGGAGTTATATTTAAAACGTTTGGTAGTTGGTGGTTTTGATCGGGTCTATGAGATTAATCGTAATTTTAGAAATGAGGGTGTTTCGACACGCCATAATCCAGAATTTACGATGGTAGAATTTTATACTGCTTACAAAGATTATCATTATGCGATGGATTTTACGCAGGATATTATTCGTGCAGCGGTGCAAGAGACTTGTACGGAGTTATCAGTGCCCTTTGGTATTCATACTCTTGATTTTGGCAAACCGTTTGCGCGAGTCAGTATGCAAGATGCAGTTAAACAATATGGTAATTGTTCAGACAAAGATTTGTTGCCAGAAAATATCGATACTGTATTAAAAAAACATAATTTGCTTGATGATAATCAAGAAAAAGGGTGGGGTTATAAACTCTGTGCGTTATTTGAAAAGTTGGTTGAAGGGCAATTGATTCAGCCGACATTTATTACCCATTTTCCGATAGAAGTTTCGCCATTGTCAAAACGAGATCCTGAAAATCCAAACATTGCCGCGCGTTTTGAATTGTATATTGCAGGCATGGAAATAAGTAACGGTTTTAATGAGTTGAATGATCCGTTTGATCAGGCAGATCGGTTTAAAGAGCAGGTTGCATCGCGTGAATCAGGCGATGCTGAAGCGCATCATTATGATGCTGATTATGTGCAGGCACTTGAATATGGATTGCCGCCAACGGCTGGTGTTGGTATTGGCATTGATCGATTGGTGATGTTACTCACGAACACAACATCTATTAAAGAGGTTATTTTATTTCCCACGTTAAAACAGCGCAGTAATTAATCATGTCATTAGATCAAACTTTTCGTGGTCAAAAATATCTGTGGCAGTTACCTGCATCAGACAACAAGCTTATTTGTGATATCGGCGCTTCATATAATTTATCGTTGCCTATTGCACAGACATTAGTCAATCGTGGTTTTGCTGATAAATCGGCGATAAATTCGTTTTTATTTAGCTCACTAGAAAAGGATGTTGCTCATCCATCTCGTATAAAAGATGCAGAAAAATCGGTTGATCGGTTATTACATGCAATTAAAAATAAAGAAAAAATATTGGTTGCCGGTGATTATGATGTAGACGGTATAACGTCGTCGGCGATGATGATGATCTGTTTATTGCCATTAGATGCACAAATTAATTTTTTCTTGCCCAATCGTGCAAAAGATGGGTATGGGCTGTCAGCGCAGGTGGTTGAACGGGCTGCTGCTAATGGGTATAAAGTTATTATTACGGTTGATAATGGTATCACGGCATTTGAACCGGCCAAACGGGCGAAAGAGTTGGGGATTGATCTGATTATCACTGATCACCATCGACCGCACGATCACGTGCCGGATGCGTTTGCTATCGTCAATCCGCATCAGGCTGATTGTACCTATCCGTTTAAATACTTTGCCGGTGTTGGTGTGACGTTTAAATTATTATCGCTATTATACGAAAAAAAATCGTTACCATTGCCGGTAAAAGTATATGAGTTGTTGTTGTTGGGAACCGTTGCAGATGTCGTCCCCTTGATTGGTGAAAATCGTTTTTGGGTGCGGCATGGGTTGCAGCAGGTAAATAAGATGCAATCGCCGTGCTTACAGGTGCTCAAAAAAAATGGCAACTGTATCAAAGAGCGTATGAGTTCGACTGATATCGGTTTTTCGATAACACCACAAATCAATGCATTGGGTCGTTTGGAAGATGCACGCGAAGGAGTGCGATTTTTAATAGATTCAGATTTTGCCCAAGTGGAACGTGTTGGTGCGATATTATTTGAGTTGAATCAGGCGCGCAAAGAGATAGAGCGATCTATTTATACTCAGGTTGAGTCTGAGATTCTTGCAAAAAATATCGATCTTGAGAAAGAAAATATTATTCTTGCTGCCAGTGACAAATGGCCAGCAGGGGTGATTGGGCTGGTTGCATCACGTTTAGTCAGTGCCTATGGTCGGCCTACATTACTTTTTCACCTGACCAAGTCAGGTATTGCAAAAGGGTCTTGTCGATCGATTCCTGCATTTAATATGTTCGATGCGCTGGCAAGCGCGAGTGACTTACTGCAACAATTTGGAGGTCATTCGGTGGCAGCCGGGCTCAGTTTAAAGCAAGAACATTTACCAAAACTCAAAGAACATCTTGAGCGACTGGTTGCACAGCAATTAACTCCCGATGATTTAACATTAAAATTATCATTAGATGCAGATCTGACATTGCCTGATTTAACAAGAAAATTTGTTTCTGATATGGAGCATCTTGAGCCGTTTGGTCAAGAAAACAAAGAGCCAAATTTTTATATCAAAGGTGTTTCACTGGTGCAAAAACCAACATTATTAAAAGATCTTCATGTGAAATGTCGTGTATTTGCTGATGGCGTGATCAAACCAGTTATCTTTTTCAATCGACCTGAGCTCTTTGAGTTACTCATGAATCAGGCAGATGATCCGTTTGATATTGCAGGACAGGTTACGGAAAATCATTGGAATGGTAACGTGAATGTTGAACTGCGCGGTATTGACATTGCTTTGTAACCGTAAAATGCAATAATGAATGAGCTAGCAAACAGTACTATTCCCAATATTGTTTTGATGATGCGCCATGCGCGTGAAGCTGTTTTATTGCTGTCGTATATATAATAGATGCCAACGGTGCACGCAAAAAGAGCGATCGCATACAGTAATAGATGATACGCAATAAGCGGGCGTGCAAAGTAAAAGCAGATACCTAAAAGCATAAATCCAAACAATTTTTTAATTTCTAGCATCCAGACTCCGGAAGCCGGAAGCAGATTAATAGATCCAGCAAACGTGCCGACGATGATCAGTGGCAATCCAAGACCGACACCAAAGAAAAAGAGTAAGATAAAGCCGTAAAAAGCGTTATCCATAGTGGTGACGATGCTTAATAACAGCACAAGTCCGGGTGAGATGCAGGGTGAAGCAATAGTACCCGTTGCAGCACCAAAGAAAAAAGTCGATAACAACGATCGGGTTTTTATGTTGTTATTTGGGGATGAGAGCGAGGATAATGTTTTCGGGACGTACATGTTGTAAAACCCGAGTAGTGATAAGCCAAGATAGATGAGCATGGCGATAATCAATAAAATTACTAATGGACTTTGTGAAAGTGATCCGAAAATATGGCCGGTAAAAGCAGCCAATAATCCAAAAATGGCAAATGTTGTTGCTATGCCAGCCACATAACTGACTGACAGTAAAAAATTGCGCCCCATGGAGTTGGCCTGTGTAGTTCCTGATTGCAACACGCCTATAGTGATAGGGATCATGGGATAGACGCAGGGAGTTAAGCTGAGCAATATCCCGAGTAGGAGCACTAAGATCAGTCGTACTGTTAGTGAGTTTGCAGATTCGATGAGTGATGTAATATAGGTTGACCAGCCGTCGAACTGTTTTGAAAATGGGCTTGCTGGTGGACATGTTTTTGGCGATGCATGAAAAGTGGTGTTGGGGGAGCTCCCTTCGATAATCTCCCAGCCTTCACTCTTACGAGCTACGGCGGGCTTCGCAGGGCGAACGGGAGTAGGAGCTTGACGACTGTGCTCTGTGGAGTTTTCGAGCGAAGAAGGGATTTGAGAGTTTATCGAATAACCAGATACGGTTTGTGCTGGTTGTTCAAAAGAGAGTGGGAATATTTTTTCATCAATATGATGATTCGAATAAAGATAGTAACTCACATGTAGATATGCATCAGAAATAGGTTGTTGATTCGTGTGATGTGCAGTAAAAACAAAATTGAGAGATTGGTTAAATATTTTTTTTGTATCTTTAAACGTTACATCATAATGATTAACTGGCTCAATACTGCTTTTCCAGGGACTGAGAGTAATATCTGGGTGGTCGACAGAAAAGGTGAGATAATCTTTGTATAAAAAATCTTCGGGACCCACGTTGACGTGCAGCTTAATTTCTATTTCTTGGTCGTTGATGATGGTGCTGTTATATGATAATGCTGCGAAGCTGAGATGGGGAAGCAAGAGGAGAATTAAGAAAAATAAATGGGTATAAAACTTACGCATTACTCTTCCTAATTTTGATAGAGCTTGATTGGGCAACTACTTTAATTTCTGCATCACCAATATTGTTTGTGCCAATAATCCCATCTACTTCTCGTTTGAACCGATTCCAACTTTGCTTATTGAGTGCGGTGGTGTATGATTTGATCGTCACCGGCGCATCGCAGGTCAGTGTGCCTTTGTTTGTTTTTGCTTGTAGCTCTGCATTGATTTGCTCAGGAAGATCAAGTGTAACGGCGCCAGAATTTGTCTTTACCCATATTTTATTATCAGCATGCAATTCTTTGCATTGTACTTTAATAGCTCCTTTGTTGCTTTTTGCGATAACATTTTTTTTCGAATCAGTAATAGTGATATTTCCCTTGTTATATGTTTCCGCTTTTACATTTGCATGGGGGTTATGCAAAGTAATATTACCGTTTTGGGTGCTGGTAGTGATATCGCCACTAATACCATCATTGAGCGTAATATTGCCATTGGCTGTGATAAGATTTAGCGTAATATTACGCGGAATAATAATGGTGAGATCCATGGATGATTTTGATTTTGGTTTTGTTGCGACTGTTTTTATATTGAGCGATTGTTCGTTTGATTCTTCGATGATAGTAACATCGTCATTTGCGTCTTTGGTAGCAATTTTTTTTGTTGCGGCGACCGCAATTGAATTTTGAGTCCATTCTTTTTTGATATAAATATTGCCATACTTATTTTCTATAGATACTATCGCATTAGGTTTCACACAAAATTCTTTATGGATACTATGTTCATGTGCCGGTTTATTAAAAAAAGTTCCTATTTTTTTAAACGAAAAGAGTGCATCGAGTGGCGTGTACAGCATAATGCTCAAGAGTGCAACATACATAGATGTATAATACGTAGAGATAGTGGTATGGTTCATAACGGTATCCCTTAATTATAGGTAATAATAACTAATAATTTGATATAAAGGTCACGGTAGATGCAGTATACAAAAATTTCTCCCGCAATTAAAAGAAATCTTGTAACGCTTCTTGAAAAGTTCCCATTGGTACCCACTATTGCACAAGAAGTTCATAAAAATGGTGGTCGTATTTTTTTGGTTGGCGGTGCTGTACGGGATCTCTTGTTAGATATTCCGGTGAAAGATGTTGATCTTGAGGTGCATGGTATTGCAATGCCTAAGCTTGAAATGATATTGAAACAGTTTGGCTCGGTCGATTACGTTGGCAAAGCGTTTGGGGTATTTAAATTTTTTCAGGCAAATGGGATTGCTATCGATATCTCTTTACCCCGTACCGATAGCGCTGGCCGTAAACCAGTAGTGCAGATTGATCCATTTATCTCTTTAGAAGACGCTTTTAGACGACGAGATGTGACAATCAATGCAATGGGAATCGACTTAATCACTGATGAGCTTATTGATCCATTTGGTGGGTATACTGATTTACAAAACAAGCGATTACGTGCAACAGATCTCACGCTATTTGTTGAAGATCCCTTACGTTTTTATCGGGTCATGCAATTTATTGGTCGCTTTGCAATGGAGCCAGATGAGCAGCTTAATCAGTTATGTGCCCATATGGATTTGCATATGGTGTCGATTGAACGGATAGAAAAAGAGTTTGAAAAACTGTTATTAAAATCAGTATCGCCATCACGTGCTATTCGTTGGCTTAAAACTATCAATCGTTTGCATGATTTGTTTCCCGAAATTTATGCACTAATTGGTGTTGCGCAGGAGCCAAAATGGCACCCAGAAGGAGACGTGTTTGAGCATTCAATGCAGACGCTCGATGCAGCAGCAGGTTTTGAGTATGATGATGATGCACAAAAATTGATTGTTATGTACGCGGCGCTCTGTCACGATTTGGGAAAAGTTACTACAACGCGAATTCTTGCCGGTAAAATTATAAGTTACGGACATGAAACAGAGAGTGCCCGATTTGCCAAGCAATTATTAAGACGTATTACGGGTAAATTAGTAGTAATCGATACGGTGATTAAATTGGTCGCGTGTCATATGCAACCGTTGCAGTTTATCGCGTGCGGTGCAAAACCTGCTGCTTATAAACGGTTAGCTCATCGACTTGCTCCGCAGGCAACGATTGCTACTCTTGCATTATTAGCCCGCGCTGATCGCCTTGGTCGTAACCCGGTTGGGCATGCACCCCTTACTATTGCAGAGCCAGATGTCGATCTATTTATACAAAAAGCACAATTAGCAGACGTGCTTACGCAAGCAGAGGCGCCAGTATTATTGGGAAGAGATCTTATCGATCTTGTCGAACCAGGTCCCCGCATGGGCAGGTTGTTACAGCGTGCGTATGAGATTCAGATCGAAGAAGGGATTAAAGATAAAGATGTGCTTAAAGAGCGCGTGTTACATAAAAAAGTGTAAAATTTTGCTATAAAATTTTTCTATGTTATTTTCTCAATAACGAATATTGAAGCATTTATTTTTAGGAGAGTAGCGATGAAAAGAAGTATCATATTGTCTTTTGTTATAACCCATTGTTTAATATTGAGCGCAAATCCAGATTTTCGTGCACCATGCGGTGTTGGTGATCTGGGGAAAATTTTGCAGGGAATTCAAAGTATTCTTGAAGAACTTGAAGAGACGGATTCTGTTGTAGAGAATATCAGTTCTGTCGTCGACGGTATTTGTGATTGTGTAAACGATTCTACGGAAAGTCTTGTTGACCACGCTGTCACAACAGTTTTGGATCAACTATCGGTAGATGTTATTGCAATCGA
>Ga0207118_1079_pt1 | contig 19728 bp, 17 predicted proteins | sample Alteio_BWMinHeat_42_FD_153507 | JGI IMG/M metagenome (GOLD analysis project Ga0207118, IMG submission 153507) | Enriched cells from forest soil in Barre Woods Harvard Forest LTER site, Petersham, Massachusetts, United States -... | ecosystem: Environmental > Terrestrial > Soil > Temperate forest >...
TGTTCATGGGACCCTTGTCCCGGCTCTCCAGGACAAAATCGTCTCCGCGACGATCCAGCTCGAAACTCAGCGTTCGAAAGGTGGCCGCGGGATTCGAATCCTTTTCCTGAAACCACGCCCGGCAAGCGTTCTCGCTTTCTAGAATCCCGAGAACTTTTTCACGCGCCCAGGAAATCTTCTGGCCGGCTTTGCCCATCGCGTCCAACTGCATTTGAATCACGTCACTCGGAACTGCGCACCCCATGCGAGCCGGGCTTCCCGAGTTGCATGGACTCACTGCTGGAACTGGCGCGGGGGAATCGACACAGGAAGCCCCTGCTTCACTCGCGGCAAGGACCTCCGCGCGCGAGCCGGCAGCCCCGCTCGCGGCCTCCCAGAGGCAGGGATTCGAAGCGACCGGCAGACGGGCCGGTGCCGGCGGATTGCCGGGGTATCTTGCGAGCTTCACGGATTGCGATGCCCCCATACCGCAAGCAATCGCTGAGGCAAAAAGCAAAACGAAGGTGGCACGAATCTTCCCAGGAACGGCGTACATCCTGTCTTCTCCAGCCCGGACCCGTAACTCACGCCAAGCCGTTCGTCGGAGCTTGCTTCCTGGTGGCCACCAACCGGATGCACCCGAACGAACGCTTCATCCACAATCCGTGGCTATAAGGCAGAGACGAAGGACGGGAGAGGAATTCACCTCAAACGTTTCTAGAACGATTCTCAGCGCAGGATGAACCACGTAATGTTGCAAATACAGGAGAAAGGCATTTCTCACTAGGAAAAACCGGGCCGGTAACGACATAAAATTTATGTAATTCAGGGAGACAGATAGTAGGGAGAACTGACCGTGAAGATGCGCCGGTTACCGCGGACCAACAACGTCCATTCCAGCAGGCGGGCGCGCTGGTTATGGAGGAAGTATTCGTACCAGTGATCTTCGACCAGCTCCGGAATGACCACGGCAATCTTCCGGTCGGGATGCTTCTCGGCCAGTTCGAGAACGTATTGCACGATGGGCACAATGATGAAGCGGTACGGCGAAGGAAGAATGACTAATTTCGGAGGCTCGACGCCGGTGGCGCGGAAGGGCTGTTCCACATACCGCTCCCAATCCATGTGCAGAAATTCCGAATGATCGCCGGGCTCAACGTGTACGGCGAAAATTTCCGGAGTAATGCGCGAGGCAAACTCCAGCGCCTGCTTGGAAATCTGGCTCCAGTGCTCAACCGGCACGACGGCAATTGGCCGTTCGGCTTGGTTGCCCGGTATGACCGGCGCAGGGCAGCTGGTAGCCACGCTGACCATGTGATAGTGGCGACGGACCTGGCGGAAAAAGAAGATGAGGAGGGGAATAAAGATGACGGTGATCCAAGCGCCTTCCACAAATTTCGCGACTAGGACAACAATCACGGTGACGCCGGTGACCGTGCCTCCGAGGCCATTCACAAAAGCGCTTTTCAGCCAGTGCCGGCCGCGGTTTTTTCTCCAGTGCATGACCATGCCGAATTGCGAAAGCGTGAAGGCCAGGAAAGCTCCAACGGCATAAAGTGGGATCAACTTGTCGGTGATGCCGCCAAAAACGATGAGCAAGAAACCGGTCAACACCGCAAGGACCACGATGCCGTAGGTGTACACCAAACGGCGGCCGCGGTATCCGAAAGCGTGGGGCAAATAATTATTCTGGGAGATGGCACGGCACAGTCGAGGAAAATCCGCGAAGGCGGTGTTCGCGGAGAGTGACAGAACAAAGAGAATCGACGCGATGGTGAGGTAATAGAAGACGCCCTTGCCGAAGACGGCAGCGATCAGCATGGAGAGCAGGCTTTGGTAGCCGGGCTGGCCCGGGTCGGTCGCGGCCATACCATAGACTTTGACGAGGTATGAAATTCCCGCCAGCAGGACCGCCAATAGAAAGATGATGACCGTCAGCGTGCGCTGCGCATTTTTCACGCCGGGCTCGCGGAAGGCTTTCACGCCGTTACTGACGGCTTCGACGCCGGTAAGCGCGGTGCAACCGCTGGCAAAAACCTTCAGCAAAAGCCAAAACGTAACGGCTTCGGTGATAGCCGGCGGAGGCGGCAGCGGCGTGATGGGCACGGGATGCCCGCCGCTGAGGACCACGCGCAGGAGCCCGCCAACGATGGTGACGAGGAGCGTTCCCACGAAAAGATACGTAGGCACCATGAAGGCCACGCCGGCATCCCGCACGCCGCGTAAGTTCAAGATGGTGATGACGATAAGAATCCCCACACATAACAGGACCGTGTGCCGCTGCAACGATGGCATTGCTGAAACCAGCGCTCCGACGCCCGCGGAAATACCCACAGCGGCAGTGAGAATGTAGTCCGTCAGCAGGGCCGCGGCGGCCAGCAAGCTCGCGGAGGCGCCCAGGTTGAAGCGCGCAACGGTGTAGGAGCCGCCGCCGCTGGGATACGCAGCGATGGTCTGGAGATAGGAAAAGTAGACGATGACCAGCAGCGTGATGATGGCAGCGCTGATCGGCACAATGTACTGCACACCAAGAAGGCCCAGTGGAATTAGCAGGCTCAGAGCGGCTTCCGGGCCGTAGGCCGCGGAGCTAAGAGCATCCAATCCGAAGATGGGAATGCCCGCCTGGATGCCGATTTGTTCGGCGCGCTCGTCGCTGGTCTTAATGGGCTTGCCGACAATGAGATCAAGAATGTTCATTCAGGGTCCGGAGGGTAGATGTGCGCCCTTGGGAGAGTCTATTTGTGACGAGATGGGCAGCAAAGTCAATACTTCCGGAATAGAAGGGCTCATTTGGAATCGATGAGGTTTTGCTGCCCGAGGGCTACGCTGCGCTCCGGCTTTCGGCGGAGGAGTTTTTTCCTCGCAGCATCCAGCTGTAGGTCAAGCAGAGATAAGCAAGAAAAATCGCGGAAAAAAAGATCCAGCCTGCCGAAATGTGAAACCGCATTACGCTCCCCGCAAAGCCATGATTGCCTAGCACAACAAAGACGGTGATGCGCAAGGCGTTGCCGAGAAACATGGCGAGGAGCCCGGCAAAATAGGCGATGAGGGTGCGGTTCTTGCGAAGGCGGTTCCAATCCAGGACCACCACCAGGCTGAATAGAAAATCGAAAAGTTCGAAACCGTTGATTCCTGAACATCCCTGAACAATGGTCACGTCCAGGTCCGGCCCGGTGAGCGTGGGCGCCAAATCCTTGATGTAGCCAAGCCCCTGCACCAGCAGCCGGCTCAGAGAATAGACGAACTGGCCTAGAACCTGCCCATACCAGGGCCAGATCGACTCCAAGGCCCGCCGCGGAAAAAACGTGATCAATACCACGAGGGCGGCTATGCCCTCGGAGGCGTACAGTCTCAGAACTTTCTTCCACTCAACGAATGGAAGGAGGAGCAGGGTAGGAATCAAGACGCACAGCTTGACGCCGGCAAGCAGGAATCCTCCAAAGGTTACTTTGCCTGCCAGAGGCTGCAACGCCGGAGTCAGCCAATGCGCGGCTGCGACCAGGACAATGTGTAAGGAGACAAAAGCGGTAGCACGCCCCTTTGAGATCGAAAACGAGCCCGGAGTTTCGCTTGGAGACGGGGGTTTCTCCTGGCGCCGCCAAACCAGCAGTAGGAATGCGGCCGTTGCCCAAAGCGGGGAAGTCGTGTGGAGAATTGGGGAGAAGAACTGATCCGCCGCGATTGCTACCAGCGTGAGAACCAGGGCGAAGAAGAGAAATCGAGCAGCCTGACCGCTACCCGAGGGTAGGATTATTTGAACGAGTCGGCTCGTGCCGGGAGTCTTGTTAAAGGACGCCATGCCCGCTTGACTAGGCGATGCTACGGTAACCGAAGCTCGTTCGAATGGAACGCGAATCAATCAGCGTGTCGCCGACGGAGCAGAAGATAGCCTGCGACGCCAACCATGGCGGCGGCACCGGCGCCGATTCCGACCATTTCGTTCGCTCGCATATGATGCTTGGGTTTATCGTCCCAGTCATGATCTTCAGCCTTTGCTCTGTGCGGCGCTAGAGCCACGGTCAAACAGGCCAAGACTAAGAGTTTTTTCAAGGGTAGACTCCTCCGTTTGCTCTAAGAAGGAGCAATCTGCAGGCCACGCGAAGCCCACGGGAAGACCTGTAGTGTGTTGTTAACCTTGTATTTACAATAGGATACGGCCGTGTCAAAATGCGCCCATTGCGGACTGCCCTTCTACAAACTTTCCTTTAACCCTAACCATTTCCCTTAACGGGCAAATCGTTGCTCGATTCTGACGTTGCCTTGGGTTTCGTTCTCAGATGCCAAATAAAATAAAAAGATAAAGGGCTAGTAACGGACAGCGCGGTTAGCTAGGGAAAAGAAGAGATTGAAACTACCAACGATCTAGTGCAAAACGCTGGGTCGCGAATCATGGCAGAGTCTGATCAGCGAGTTCGACACAACCAAACAGACCCAAATCATTCTTAACTCACGAATGAAAACAGAATGTCCAACAAAAACCGGGTGATTGCGGATGACAACACAGCCATGTTGCCGTTAGTCCTAAGTAGGCTCGTCCAAAACGGCATCGCCTTGACATGCATGTTGAGTCGGCCTACACTACGGAGTTTTTAGATGGCCCCGGAAAGCGCACTGATAGGCAGGACGTTTATAAGCACGGGTCACGGACAAGGGTCAAGGCTGGCATGGACAAGAAAAGGCTGGAGTACTACAAGAAAAAGTTAGTGGCGCGGCGCGAGGAACTGACGAAGACGATTGCTCGCACGCAGGAAGAAGGACGGACAGCGGACGAAGATCCGACCGTGGACCTGGCGGACAAGGCGGCGAACTCCTATACCAAGGAATTCCTCTTTGGCATGACCAATACGGATCGCACCATTCTGAACATGATCGACGCCGCGCTGAAGCGCATCCAGGAGGATGAGTACGGCGTGTGCGCGAATTGCCAGGAAGAGTTGCAGCAGAAGCGGCTAGAAGCGGTGCCTTGGGCCAAGCATTGCCTGGCCTGCCAGGAAAAGATGGAGCAGGGATTGTTGCAATAAAGCGTTTGAATGTGCGGGGCTGAAGACAGGCCCCCGGCAAAACCCACCCGAGAACTATAGTTACCTCATCGTACATTCTCCCTTTAATTATGGAGCGGAGAGGTGTAGATTTCTGCCTGTATGGCAGAAGGAAGCGTACCAGGTGAGAAGGCCCTGGCTCAGCGGGGGGCTGTGCGCGGCTGGCTCGCGGGAGTCAGCGATGCGCTTGTGAGCGTGTTTTTCCCTGCGGGATGCCGGATTTGCGACCGGCTGCTTACGGGATCGAGCCGCGTCCCCATTTGCGGAGACTGCCTCTCTTCGTTTGTTCCGGCGCCTGGAATTACATGCGAGATTTGCGGGCGGCCTTTGGCGGGATGGTCGCCGAAGCCGGAGCAGGCTCTGCTTTGCCCTGCTTGCGTGTACAAGACCTATGCCTTCGACCGCGCGCGGAGCTTTGCGGCGTATCAGGGGGCGCTGGTGGACGCGATTCTTCTGCTGAAATTCGAGCAGATCGCCCCTCTAGGGGCGTGGTTCGCGGAGCGGCTGGCGGAAGTGGTGAGTGGCGAAGGAGACGTGATGGCCGCGGACGTGGTGGTGCCAGTACCGCTCCATCGCCAGCGGGAGCGCGAACGCGGGTACAACCAGGCGGCCCTGCTTTCCAGGCCCTTGGCGAAGCGGTTGCATCTGCCGCACAAGGCCGTGCTGCTGATGCGGATACGGGCCCGGCCCGACAAGCGCATCCTCAGTTTGGAAGAGAGATGGGAGTCCGTCCGTGGCGCTTTTGCCACACGTCCAGGCAGCCAGGTTGACAATCTACGCGTCTTACTGGTAGATGATGTATTGACCACTGGGGCGACTCTGGACGCATGCGCACGAGCGCTGCGTGACGCGGGGGCCAAATCGGTGCTCGGGCTGACCGTAGCCCGGGCCGTCAGAAACCCGATGCCCAACTCCAGCGAATGGTAGAATAGCCCGAGGAAGCGCGATGGGCGCAAACCGGCACATGTCGGTGGATTCCCGGGGGCGCTACACCCCCGAAGCGGATGGCGCGGCTGTGCCTGGCGCCGAGGGTCCCGCAGGCAGTAGATCCCACAACTTGCTTTCGGCGCGGCGTGCATCGTTGATGCAAGAGCCAGTGCTGGTGCTGAACGCGACGTACGAGCCGATCAATGTGACGGCCGTGCGCCGGGCCATGGTGCTGATGCTGAAGGGAGTGGCGCAGGCGGAAGAGATGCACAACGCTGAAGTGCATTCCGCCACCCATGCGCACAAAGTACCGTCGGTAATTCGCCTGCTGGCTTACCGGCACATCCCGCAGCAGAGCCGCGCGCTTTCTCGGAAAAACATTTTGCTGCGCGACCGCAACACTTGCCAGTTCTGCGGCAGAATATTTCCAAGTTCGGAATTGACGCTGGACCACGTGGTGCCTCGCTCGCGTGGCGGACGTTCTTCCTGGGAAAACCTGGTGGCTTGCTGCTACCGGTGCAATAATGGCAAAGGCGACCGGACTCCGGAAGAAGCCGGGCTGAAATTGGCGCGCAGGCCGCGGCCGTTTACTCTGCATACTTCCCGGCAGCTGATGAGGTTGATCGGACACCGCGACGAGCGCTGGCGTAAGTATTTGTTTTACTAGGACTTCCCCAGCTAAATCGATTTTCTAGAAAATTTTTTATCCCCCGTGAAACCTTTTTCGCGCGCGTACATCTAACTCAGTAATACCACTTCGAGGACACACCCCGGGAGGCGGTTAGGGCAAACCCCTAACCGCTTCTCTTCCTTTTAGGGGACAAATTCCGCGAATAATGGTTTTCTAGTATCTCTTCGGCTGGGCTTCGGGAAAGCTCTTGAGCGCGGCTTCTTCGTCGGGGAATTCCGGGAACACCTGATAGAGTTGCGTGATCTTCAGAACTTCTTCAATTTTCGACGATAAGCCAACCACCTTCATCTGTCCATTTTGTTTGACAACTGTAACGTAAACTCTCGCAAGTTCGCCAATCCCAGAGCTATCGAGGTAGTTCAAGCCGCTCAGATTCAGGACGATGTCTCTGCGGCCCTGCTTGAGCAGCCTGGAAATGGAATCACGCAGCGCGCCAGTCTCGAAGGAGGTCAAGCGTCCCGAGACGTCCAACAAGCTGACAGTTCCAGCCTCACGAATCTTTATGGAAAAGTCTGAATCGGCCACGAATCGGGTCCTATCCGCATGGGAATCATTCTACCTGTGAGAAATGAAGAGTGAATAAATTTTCGGGAAAAAAGCGGCGGTTGTGGAAAAGAGAACGCCTTCGTGTGGAGATCACGGATCGGAAATGGTTACTGGCGCATCACCACGCGCAGCCCGCGCCGCCAGCTTTCCGCCAGGCCCACGCGAACAATCTCGAGCTCCGGCGAGAGACACTTGAGGATCTCATCGGTCGAGGGATGGAAGCGCAAAGCAGGCGCAACCAGATAAACCAGCGGCGGCATCTGCTGCAATTCCGCACTGGGAAAATAGCCGTAACGTGTAATTTCTCCGTTGAGTAAATGCCGCCGGACGCGCAGCCAATAATCGGCAGCCTGCAAGGGCAGGTGAATGTGCTCGTTGGCTTTCAGCTCGATGATCGCCAGACGCCCGGAACGCGTGACGGTGAGCAGATCCAGAATGCCGTGCTCGCCGCCAGCGTTGGCAAAAACCTGCGAGTAGACAAAGCGCCGATCCAAGGCCGCATCCACGCGCGTAACGTCCTCGCGAACCATGGATTCCAGCCAGCGTTCGGCTTGGGCGCGATAGAGCGAATGGCGCCTATCGCTGGCCAGCGGGTGCCGGTGGAGTTCGAGATTGTGCAGCAGGCTCTTCAGTGCCGGCCGGCTGGAAGATAAGACTTCTTCGCGGGCATCGGGAATGCCGAAGAAAACGCGCCCGTCGTCCCAGCGGGCAAAAGGCAGACCGCGAAATCGCAGCCAGACTTCGCGCGATTGCGCAACCGGATGGAGTGTGATGGCCTTCGGAGCCAGCGCGAGGATGGCTTCCAGCGCAGGGCGCGCCCGATCGAGGAGGGCTTCGGATTCCCGATGCACAACGAGCCAGGTATCCAGGTTCGCCGCACGGCGCGGGTCGATCTTTTCTAGGGTCTCGAGCACGGGATTGCGCTCATAGATTTCCACGGCGCAATGAGCATCGAGCGCTGCAAGCCGGTGCGCCACGGTGTGGCCGGCGTTTTTGGGAAGAAGAATACGAAGAGCTGTAATCGCGCCTCGATGATCCGCTTGCCGCGTGCGCATCAACCAGAGCAAAGCAAACGTCAGGCTGTTATCGGCGGTGTCGGAAGTCTCGCCGTCAGGAACCGCCAAGAGCGCGATGTATTCCGAACCGCGGCGGAGAAGCCCCCGGGCGTAATTGCCCGAAAGAGAATGTTCGAGATCCGGTGAGACCGTCAGCGACTCCAGCGTTTCTCCGGGAAACTGTTCGGCAAGGAGATGCGACAGGCGGCCGCGAAACTCCTCGCGGGAGAGTTCCCGGGCGCTGCGTTCATAATCCTTGCGGATGAATTCCAGCCGGTCCGGCTTCGCGCGGCCAAAGCGTTCAACGGCCAGCGCCAACCGCTCTTCGGAATGATCAGTAATGGCCAGAACTCGGCGCGTGAGATGGAACTGCTCCGACCAAAGGTGCAGCAGCGGTTTTTCTCCGGCGCCGCGCACCTCCCAGGACATGCCGGAAAAGGGTGCGACCCGGCCGCCGTTCTCGCGCACTTCGACAGCCCCGGAGGCGACAAACTCCTGGAGGCTGGCCTGCAGTTCGGCGGCGAATTCCACGGCTGGATTATAAAGGAGATACGTATGTTGCGGACTATACTTTTTAGATTCTTATGACGGGAGGGTAATAAAAGGGAATCAGCGGCCAACAAGCAGGCGCTGCACCAGGGGCTCCGGAAGCCGTGCGGCGCGCATCCGTTCCTGGACGGCGGCAATATCGTACGGTACCCGCCAGAATTCGACGGTCTGATGATCAAGATCCGCGATGGCGAACGCTGCGCGGGGATCACCGTCGCGCGGCTGGCCGATGGACCCGGGATTCAAAAGGTAGCGCCGGGGAAGCTCAACGCGTAGTGCGGCAAACGGTTCGCTGTTGCGGGGCCGGATTTGCAGGACTTCCAGCTGCGAGTCCTGATAAGAAAACCCGCCCTGGTGATGAGTGTGGCCGAAAAATGTGACTTCGGCGGTGGAGTCCAGCAGGCCGTCGAGTGCCTGGGCGGGCGTGAAAACATATTCGTCCTCATCCTGAAACGCACCATGGACGAGCACGATTCCGTCTGTGGCCAGCGGGCCCTGCGGCAAGGCCGCCAGCCAAGCCATGTGCTCCGGCTTGAGTTGCGCACGCGTCCAATCCACGGCAGCTTTTGCCACTGGATTGAAATCGTCGGTGGCCATGACACCCGTTACGGCTTTATCGTGATTCCCGCGGATCGTTTTCGTACCCATTGCCAGCAGCCGGGCGGTAACTTCATTGGGGTCGGGACCGTAGCCAACCACGTCGCCGAGGCACACGGAATGATCCCAGCGGCCGTTGGCGGCCTCCAAGACGGCGTCGAGTGCAGTGGCATTGGCGTGAAGGTCGCTAAGAACGAGAATCCGCATCCCTGGTATCCAGAAAAAGACCTTGAGTATAAATGAACCGGTGAGTTGATGCACGGCTCAAAGCAAAACCCCATCCATCACTTTCGCCGGGCCGTACGACGCTCCGCGAGCGGAATGGTTTCCTAAAAAAGCCATTATTTTACGCACTGTTTATAAGACGCAACGGGAACACTGCTGTCCCACAGGCCAATTATGTGGTGGCCGCCAGTATTCCCGAAATGGCAGCTGGCGAATTCTTGCCTTCGTGGCGAAACATTCGGGCCGGGTCATTCGTCTATACAGGTGCAGCTCGTTTGACAGTTGTAGTAGGCAAGATTCAGAAAAAACCCCGCGGTGGCAGCCGCGGGGCTGTGACACGCAGTCTTTCCGGCCGTTAGTCCAGGAAGAAGTGGTGTCTTCCGGGCGAGAATACTCGCCCGCTGCATGCGTGTCAACTCTATCTAGCCAACGGCACCCTGTTGTGCGGCTGACTCGATCCTCGAAAGGAATTTGACACGCATGAAAACCAATTCGTTTTTTCGCTGCATCGCTTTGCTGGCCGCACTGGCTTTGACCGTGCCGGCCTTCGCCAAGCCCTTCACCAAGAACATCAACGTCACCCAAAATGCCAGGGTCGGAAAGTCCGAGTTAAAGGCTGGGGAATACCGCCTGGAGATCGAAGGCAACAAAGCCACCGTCCAGAAGGGCAAGCAGGTCGTTGCCGAATCCGAAGGCCGCTGGGAAGATCGCAGCACCAAGTCTTCCTATGATTCCCTGTTGATCAGCGAAAACGGTCAGGTGAAGGAAGTGCGCTTTGCCGGCCAGACCCGTGTCTTTGTTTTCAGCGAATAGTCGAGGAGACTCCGTGAATTCTTTCCTTGGGACGAGAAGGAGGCTGCACTTCGCTGCAGCCTCTCTTCTCGCTCGACTCGTGGCAAAACTTTTTCGGTGGCAAACCTTGGCAGCTCAGCTATTGGGATTCGTGCCCTTGTTCGAGCTCTGTCCCTCCAAGCGGATCATGCAACACGCAAGAATCATTCCCCGGCGCTAACTAGCTCTCACTCCCCTATCGAATCAGCATGCAATCACCATAGCTGTAAAAGCGGTAACCCGCGTCGACCGCGTGTTTGTAAGCTGCGAGAACGTGCTCGCGTCCAGCGAAAGCACAGGCCAGCGCGAGCAGTGTGGAACGCGGCAGGTGAAAATTTGTGAGCAGGCCCTGCACTACGCGAAATGGAGACCCTGGAACGATAAACAGGAGGGCATCTGCTCTGCCGGCAAGCACTACATTCGCGGAGCCGGCTTCCGCAGCACGCTGCGCGGCATCTTCGAGCGCTCGCACCACGGTTGTTCCTATTGCCAGAATGGGCCGGCCGCTGGCGCGTGCAGTTTGGATGTGTTCGGCGGTTTGGGCAGAAATTTCATAGGATTCGGAATGGATTTTATGGCCTTCAAGCGTTTCGCTATGAATAGGTTGAAATGTGCCCAGACCAACGTCCAGCGTCAGCTCGCAGACCTCCACGCCTCTCGAGCGAATTCTCCCAAGAATTTCCTCTGAGAAATGCAGCCCGGCAGTCGGCGCGGCAATCGCTCCGGGACGCTTGGCAAATACGGTCTGGTAGCGCTCGCGGTCCGATGTTTCATCGGCACGATCGATATACGGAGGCAGCGGCACGTGGCCGAGCCGTTCGAGCTGCTCGCTGATGCTGCGCCCGTCGTGAGTCACAAATCGCACAGTCCGCAACCCGAGTTCGCCGCGAGTTAGGATTTCGCCTTCCAGCTCGCCGTCGCCGAAAAGCACGCGCTCGCCGACCTGCATCTTTTGACCAGGCCGCACCAGCGCTTCCCAGGTTTCGGAATCGAGCTGGCGAGTCAGAAAGACTTCGACTTTCCCGCTGAGATGTTCCCCGCGCGTTGAACGTGATGGTGGCTGTGCATGGACCCCGGCCCGCCGGCCGAACAGACGCGCCGGAACCACGCGCGCATTGTTGAGCACCAGGAGTTCATCGCCGCGTAGGAGGTCAGGAAATTCGGTGAAGAGCCGATCCTCGAGTCTACCGTTGAAGCGATCCAACAGAAGCATTCGGGAATCGTCGCGCCGGTCCAACGGTCGTTGCGCGATCCGATCTTGCGGGAGCTTGTAGTCGAGTTCATCTAGGCGCATGAAAAGGGGAGTCTACCAGCAATCGCCATGGCACCCAGAAAAGAAAGGAGAAAGCAGAAAAGAGAGAAATTGGGGTGGCTTCGTGAAGGTAGTGCAGCTCGGAGGCTTGAACAGACTTTCCATATATAATTGATATAACAAGACTTACGTAATGGCTGTTAGGCTAGAATTTGTACTTGACAATATAACACGCATATTTTATTATGCAATCGTAGTCAATGGTGAAAGGAGAATCAAGAATGAGATTTCTTACTCGCTGGGAACCCTCTCGCGGGGTTACCACTTTGCAGGACCAAATCAATCGCTTGTTTAACGACACTTTTCAGCGCGCCGAGGGCGAAGCCAGCCTCAGCGCCTGGACTCCGGCCGTAGACATCTACGAGACCGAGCACGAGCTGGTGGTTAAGGCCGATCTGCCGGAAGTCGATCCAAAGGATCTGGACATCCGTGTGGAGAACAACATCCTCACGATTCGCGGTGAGCGCAAGTTTGAGAACAAGGTGAACGAAGACAACTACCTGCGCGTGGAACGCTCGTACGGATCCTTCGCCCGCAGCTTCACGCTTGCCAACACCGTGAATAGTGAAGCGATCAAGGCCGATTATCAGAACGGCGTGCTGACGCTGAGCATTCCGAAACGCGAGGAAGCCAAGCCCAAGCAGATCAAGGTTAACGTGGGGGCTCCCGCGATGGCCGCTGCCGCAGGGAAGTAAACAAGCATCAAAAACTGTGGTAAGAGAGAGGGGGCTGGCGAGCGTGCCAGCCCCTTTCTGCAGCGTTAGACGGAATTGAGGCCGCTATGTTGCGATTTGAAAAAATGACCGTGAAGGCGCAGGAAGCCGTCCAAGGCGCGCAGGAAGTGGCCGCGCGTCACGAAAACCAGCAGGTGGAGCCGGTGCATCTGCTTGCCGCACTGGCGGGCCAGGCCGACGGCGTGGTACCTCCGCTTCTGGCGCGATTGGGCATTCGAACCGAAGCGTTGACGCAAGAGATTGAGCGTGAGATCGGCCGTTTGCCGAAAGTGCAAGGCTTCGGACAACAGCATCTCGGCAAGACTTTGAACGAAGTGCTGGAACGCGCGTTCAAGGAAGCAGACAAATTCAAGGATGAATACGTTTCCACCGAACACCTGTTTCTGGCGATCGCCGGGCAGGAACGCGATCCCGCAGGGCAATTGCTGAAGCGCCAGGGCGCTTCGTATGATGCCATTTTGCAGGCTTTGACAGGCGTGCGCGGCACGCAGCGGGTCACGTCGCAGAATCCGGAATCGACCTACGAGGCACTGGAAAAATATTCGCGCGACCTTACGGAATTGGCACGCAAATCGAAACTTGATCCCGTCATCGGGCGCGATGAAGAAATTCGCCGTGTCATGCAAATCCTGGCGCGGCGCACGAAAAACAATCCCGTGCTGATCGGCGAACCTGGCGTCGGGAAAACCGCGATTGTCGAAGGTTTGGCGCAGCGCATCGTGTCCGGCGACGTACCCGACGTTCTCAAGACCAAGCGCATTGTGGCGCTGGACCTTGCTGCGCTAATTGCCGGCGCAAAGTACCGCGGTGAATTCGAAGACCGGCTGAAAGCCGTTTTGAAAGAGATTACGCAAGCAGAAGGACGGATCATCCTGTTCATCGACGAGCTGCACACGCTGGTGGGCGCGGGGGCCGCGGAAGGCGCGATGGATGCTTCCAACATGCTCAAGCCGGCGTTGGCGCGCGGCGAGCTCCGTGCCATCGGCGCAACCACCCTGAACGAATACAAAAAACACATTGAAAAAGATCCGGCCCTCGAACGCCGCTTCCAGCCGGTGCTCGTCAGCGAACCGACGGTCGAAGATACTGTTGCGATTCTGCGCGGATTGAAAGAGCGCTACGAAGTGCATCATGGCGTTCGAATCAAAGACGCCGCTATTCTCGCCGCGGCCACGCTCTCGCACCGTTACATTTCCGATCGCTTTCTGCCGGACAAGGCCATCGACCTGATCGACGAAGCGGCTGCCAGCCTGCGCATGCAGATCGATTCTCTGCCCGTGGAAATCGACGAGATCGAGCGGCGCATCATGCAGCTGGAAATTGAACGCCAGTCCCTGCTCAAGGAAAAAGACGCGCATTCGAAAGAACGCCGCAAACAGATCGAGAAGGAACTGGGGGCGCTGAAAGAAGATTCCAGCGCGCGGAAAGCGCGTTGGCAGGCCGAAAAAGAAGCTATTGATAAAATTCACAAACTAAAAGAGCAGATCGAGCAGCTGAAAGCGGAAGAGCAGAAGTACGAGCGCGCCGGCGAACTCGCGAAAGTGGCGGAAATCCGCTACGGCAAGATTGCCGCAGCAGAGCGTGACCTGAAGCAAGCCGAGGAGCGTTTTGCCTCCGTACAGAAAGACGCTCCGATGCTCAAGGAAGAAGTCGACGAGGAAGACACCGCCAAACTCGTGAGCAAGTGGACGGGAATTCCCACCGGTCGTCTGCTCGAAGGCGAAGTGCAGAAACTCGTGCACATGGAAGAGCGCCTTAGGCAGCGCGTGGTCGGTCAGGACGATGCACTGGCGCGCGTTTCGAATGCCGTGCGGCGCAGCCGTGCGGGGCTTTCCGATTCGAAACGCCCCATCGGCTCCTTCATTTTCCTCGGGCCCACTGGAGTCGGCAAGACCGAGCTGGCGCGCGCGCTCGCCGAGTTTCTTTTCGATGATGAAAAGCTGATGATCCGCATCGACATGAGCGAGTACATGGAAAAGCATAGCGTCTCCCGGCTCATCGGTGCGCCTCCTGGCTATGTCGGCTACGAAGAAGGCGGTCAGCTTACCGAACAAGTGCGGCGGCACCCATATTCTGTGATCTTGTTCGACGAAATCGAGAAGGCGCACCCGGACGTTTTCAACGTCTTGCTGCAGATTCTCGAGGACGGGCGGCTCACCGACGGCAAGGGCCGCACGGTGGACTTCCGCAACACCGTGCTGGTGATGACCAGCAACGTGGGCTCGACAGCCATTTTCGAATTGTCCAGCCAGGATCCGGAGCGTGCGCGGAAGGAAGCGATGGAAGCGTTGCGCGCTTCGTTCCGGCCGGAATTCATCAACCGCATCGACGAGATCGTGATCTTCAATCCGCTCGGGAAAGAACAGTTGAAGAGCATCGTTGTCATGTTGCTGAAGAGCGTGGAGAAGCTGCTCGTGGAACGGCAAATCACGCTGGAGTTGACGCCCGCGGCGCAAGAGCTGTTGCTCAGCGATGGCTACGATCCCGCATATGGGGCAAGGCCGCTGCGCAGGACTATCCAGCGCTTGATTCAGGATCCCCTGGCGATGCAGATACTGCAGGGCACGGTGCTGCCGGGCGATCACGTGCGCGTCGACCGCGATGGCCAGAAGGACGCCATGCGTTTCGAACGCGTGCCGTCAAAACAACCCGCGGCCGCTGCGCGAATCTAATGAATAAGGGACGTTTCTAAATCTCCTGAAAGCGGTAACGTTTGGGTCTGATTTGGAGTACTAGAGGCAAGGGACACAATGAGAATTCTTCGTACTACATTTCTGTTGGCGGCGCTCACACTTTTCCTGGTCATGGTGGGCCAGTTGCTTGGCGGACGAAATGGGATGACGCTTGGCTTGGGAATTGCTGTCTGCACAAATCTGTTCGCCTATTTCTTCTCGGACAAAATCGCTTTGATCTCCAGCGGCGCGCAGCCCGTTTCACGCGAACAGTTGCCTCGGCTCTACGCGGTGATGGAGCGCCTCGCGGCCAAAGCAAACCTTCCAGTTCCGAAGCTGTATGTGATTCCGGAACCCGCGCCGAACGCTTTTGCGACCGGCAGAAATCCGGGCCACGCTTCCGTTGCAGTCACCGAAGGCTTATTGCAGCTCATGAACGATGACGAACTCGAGGGTGTCATCGCTCACGAACTTTCCCACGTTCGAAACTACGACATATTGATCAGCTCCGTAGCCGCGACTCTCGCGGGAGCCATCACCTGGATCGCGCATTGGGGCCCGTGGCTTGGAGGCGGCAGCCGTGACGATCGAGACCGCGGCGCAGGCTCCGGTATTCTCGGGCTGCTGCTGTTCTTTCTGGCCCCTCTCGGCGCACTCCTGTTGCAGCTCGGACTGTCCCGCCAGCGCGAGTTTTCCGCCGATGAGACAGGCGCGCGTATGGTCGGTCAGCCCTATGGCCTGATGAGCGCGCTCCAAAAGCTTGGGGCTTACAATCAGAAGATTCCGACGACGGCGCTCTCTCACTCTACTTCTGCGCTCTGCATCGTCAAACCTTTCTTTGGCGGTGGCGTAGTGTCATCCTGGTTCAGTACTCACCCGCCCTTGGAAGATCGCATCGCCGCCCTGCGGGAAATGACGGTAGTCCCACAGCGGTGACCAACTTTCGACGACGTTTTGCGCAGTTCGGCCCGATCCCGTGTAAACTTGTCGAGGATTTCCTCTCCCCCGGTCCTTCTCCTGCTTGTAGTATTGCTTAAACATCTGATTCAACAGAGGTTAATTTTCTTAGCCGGATAGCAGAGTTTGGAGCGGGAAGTGCACGCACACCGTCAGGTCATTTTTATCGTTACGGGGACCTGAGGGACGGGGGCTATGAGCTGCAGGGACACTATCCATTTGATTTGCTGGTACTTAGAGGGCAGACTCTCCAAGTCGGTGGCGTCTGAGATTGAGCACCATTTGGAAACCTGTTCCGACTGTCACCTCGTTCTAGACGCTGCCGTCAACACCCTGGATCGCTATTTTACCGCAGATCATCCTGTTGGGGCCGCCACCGCTCCTCGCGCCGCGTAGCCTTCTGTTACCTGTAACTCTTTGAATAAATTACGTTTAGCTTGGTGAATGGTGTAAAGGATTGCCGTCAGCAGGTAATCCAATCGCCCTCAAGCATTGCGTGGATCTCACCCCGTATGGTGCACAGCAGATTTTACGCTTACAGGACATACCGGGTAAACTTTACGAGTACTAGTACTTATAGAATTATACCTAGAGACTGCTCTGTTCGCCCCTAAGTCATAGATTTTAATAAGCTTATCTCCTTGGAAGCCCATCTGGCGCATTTGGCGAAACGGATGCACTTTCCCACGGCACAGGGCGAAAGCCAAAAGGAGAAATGAAGTTTATGAGCGACTTTCAAGATTCGGCCATCGCACACTCGACCGGCACTCCCCGTTGGGTTGGGCTGGCTGTGGGCGTGTTGGGCGGCATCTCGCTGCTCGGCCTGGGTTTAGGCTGGAGCGCACTCAATCAGGCCAAGGGCATCGAACAGACTACACAAGCCACCTTGAAGCAATCCAATGATGCACTGAGCCAGCGGCTAGCGAAGGAAGACGAAATTAACCAGCAATTGCAGAGCGATCTCAAGGTCGTCACCGACAAGCTCAAAGTGACGCATGCGGATCTGGTCGCGGCACGCACTCAGAACAAGAATGCGACCGTCGCGGTCGATCAAAAGGTGAATAACCTGGCGACCTCCGTGAAGGCGGAACTGGCCACCAAGGCGAGCACCGACGACATTAACAAGCTGAATGGCGACGTCACCGGCGTGAAAGGCGATTTGGACGCAACCAAGAACACCATCCAGATGGCGCGTAGCGAGATGGGCACGCTCATCGCGCGCAATCACGATGAAATCGACCAGCTCCGCCGCATGGGACAGCGTGACTATTTCGAATTCACCGTACAGCGCAAGGGTGGCGCGACGAAAGTCGGCTCCATCCAAATCGAGCTGAAGGACACCAACACCAAGAAGAACCGCTACACCATCAACGTACTGGCGGATGACAACAGCTTTGAAAAGAAGGATCGCTCCGTCAACGAGCCGATTTTCTTCTACACCGGCGGGAACCGCACGGCGCTCGAGCTAGTGGTCAATAAGGTCACCAAGTCGACGGCCACAGGCTACTTGAGCATTCCCAAAACCGCGGGCGCGACTTCCGCGAGCACGGCAACTTCCGGACAGCAGTAGGAAAGTCCTTTACAACATTGCTTTCAACTCCTTGAGAGCACAGCAGGAAAGGGAGGATTCTAGAGGATCCTCCCTTTTTTGTTGCCGCTCATCCGGGAATACGTATCCGCCGTAGTAAGTATAGGAAGCATCTGGACACCGGACCGCCGCTGTGCCAAGCTACTGGCGGCCCAGGGAATCAAAAACCGCAGTGGATTTCTGGAGGGGGAAATCATGAAAGTACGATTCGCAGTAGCAGTGGCAGCTACGCTCTTCGCGGGAGCTCTCGCGATGGCGGCGGATGGTTCATGGACCGGCTACATTTCGGACAGCCAGTGTGGGGTAAAGGGCGCGAATGACAAGGCCGGTACGGCAGAGTGCACCACCAAGTGCGTCAAGGAACACGGCGCCAAGTATGTGTTCGTGAACGATGCCGACAAGAAGGTCTATGTCATCGATGCGCAGGACAAAGTGGCGGCGCATGCCGGCCATCACGTGACCGTAAAGGGTTCCGTGGACGGCGAAACGCTCAAGCTGACCAGCATCGACATGGCCAAGGGCATGTAAGCTGGTTGCGGATCATATCTTGACGCGGGCGGGGCTGTAGCTCCGCCCGTTTTGTTTTGTGCCGCGAACTATTTCCGCTACGATGTTTCCCTGCCATGTCGACCACTCTCATTCACGCCGGGCGTGCCCTGACTCCGACCGCGGAAATTAATGATGCCGGCATCCTGATTCGGGAAGACGTTATCGAAGCCATCGGCCCACGCTCCGGGATGACCCTACCCGCGGGAGCACAGGATGTCCGTGCAACCGACAAGACCGCCGTACCTGGGTTCGTGGACCTGCACATTCACGGCGCCGGCGGCCACGACGTCATGGAGGGAAGTGCCGCCGCGTTGAGCTCCGTCACCCGCAAAGTCTTGGAATACGGCACAACCTCCATCGTCGCCACCACGGTAACGGCCAGCACCGATGAAACACTCCGTGCCGCCGAAGGTATCTCCACGTACATTGCGCACCAGCACGAAACCGACGAACCTCGCGCGGAAATCCTGGGGATCCATTTCGAAGGACCTTTCATCAGCAAGCAGCGCCGTGGAGTTCATCCTGCCGAATGGATTCAGCTGCCTTCGGCAGAGACGCTCAGCCGTTTTATCAAAGCCGCTGCGGGGAACGCCCGGATCCTGACGATCGCACCGGAAGTGCTCGGTGCAACTCCGTGCATCGATGCCGCGCGAGCTGCGGGACTGGTCGTTTCCATCGGGCACACGGACGCAACGTATGAGCAGGCTCGTGCAGCCATGGCTCGAGGCGCGCACAGCGCTACCCACGTCTACAACGCCATGCGTCCGTTCACCCACCGCGATCCCGGCGTCATCGGCGCGGTGCTCACTTCGCCTGATATTAACGCCGAGCTGATCGCCGACGGCGTGCACGTCGAAGAAGCGGCGATGAAATTGCTGCTGATGGCCAAGGGCGCCGTGCATGTCACTCTCGTGAGCGACGGCCTCTCCGCAACGGGCATGCCCGACGGAAAATACACGCTCGGGGGCTTCGAAGTAACCGTCAGCGGCGGCGTCTGCCGCAACGCGGAAGGTGTCCTGGCAGGCAGCACGCTGACGCTCGACCGCGCGCTGCGAAATATCGTAGCCCTGGGCACGCCCCTCTCCGACGCAGTACGCATGTTGACGCTGAATCCTGCAAGCTTGCTCGGGATCGAATTCAAGAAGGGCTCGCTGCGGACAGGCGCTGACGCGGACATTCTGCTGATTGATAACCGATTGCGCGTCACCAACGTATGGACCCGCGGGGTCGCGCTAAACTAGCGGCAAAAAAAGACGCAGCTTCTATGGATTGAGCGGAATGTGAAGTTCCTCGGCAAGTTGCTCCGCGTCAAAGGGACTGCAAGCAAAGTAGCGTCCACCTACATCAAACGTCGGAACGACGCGCTTGCCATCATTGGCTTTCATAACGATGGCCTCTCCGGACGGATCCTGTTCGATATCCACTTCGCGAAAAGCTACACCGCGTTCTTTTAAGAAGAATTTGGCCCGGCGGCAAT